>Ga0228626_1000129_pt1 | contig 33888 bp, 34 predicted proteins | sample 31DmetaG_FD_183028 | JGI IMG/M metagenome (GOLD analysis project Ga0228626, IMG submission 183028) | Seawater microbial communities from Monterey Bay, California, United States - 31D | ecosystem: Environmental > Aquatic > Marine > Coastal | place: USA: California | collected 2016-10-26
CCATCGCCCCAAATGTTTTTGGCCTTGGGGATGTGACCTCAACCCCCAATGCCAAAACAGCAGCCGCCGCGCGTAAACAAGCCCCAATTGTGGCTGACAATCTGATTGCGCAGATGAAGAACGCCGCGATGTCGCAAGCCTATGATGGGTATGGATCGTGCCCGCTAACCGTCGAACACGGCAAAATTATTTTGGCAGAGTTCGGTTATGGTGGAAAACTCATGCCCAGCTTTCCGTGGGACAGCACAAAGCCAAGGCGCGCCGCATGGTTCTTAAAAAAGTCAGTTCTGCCCTGGATCTATTGGAATGCCATGTTGAAAGGCAAAGAGTGGCTGGCAAAAACGACCTCTTAGATTAGCGGTTTTAGAATTGTTATGCTCGAGTTCGTCCGAAAAACGCTATTGGCGCGGCCTCTAAAAGGTGCTGTCAGACAAACTTGACGGTTTCGCGGTCGGTCCGTATTTTTGGTTGATGACAGCACATAATCCATTCAAATATTTCAAAACGTCTCCCAAAATCATCAGATTGGCAGTGATGTATTACATACGTTACCCGCTGAGTTTCCGCCAAGTTGAAGATCTTCTGCACGAACGAGGCATTGACATCAGCCACGAAACAGTTCGGTTTTGGTGGAACAGATTTGGTCTGATGTTTGCTGCTGAGATAGGAAGAAACCGGGTCAGTAGGATGCGATCTTATTCGAACTGGCAATGGCACCTCAGCTATTCTGTGTTGCAAACTAGTGACTCTCCAAAAGAGACTTAAGTAAAACCTTTGTGCGAATCTGAAGCTTCGTAGAACCTCAAGAGTCTGGGGAGAAACTATGATGTTTGCTTATAGCGAAGATGGACAGCATTTTTTAGGCTTTCGCACGAACGCCGTTGGGAAAATGCAAATTGTCTATGACTATGAAGGTAAGATGCATCGGATCTATGATGTTGAAACACCTAACGTAAAAACGAAGGTGATAAGCACTGCAATAACTAACGCCGTTAAACATAGAATGGTGGTTCCGACACTTTTTGCAACGCTTTCATCACAAAACATTAGTTTGAAAGAACTTGTCTAAACTTTCATTCTAACACTCTGCTGCTTTAACAGCCGTGTTTGACAGTAGGATAGGTGTGCAGTTCTCATGGAAATTGTATTAGAAAAAAGCCAAGTCGTAGACCTGCGGCTGGACCCGCACAAACAAGGGATAAGCATTGGCGATGATTTGGATTTGGTCGTAAATGATCAAGATCAATTCTTATTGTACTTTGAACCCATGCGGTAGTTCTGTGCTGCTACGGGGGAGGATAGCGTCATCAGGAACGGTAGAACCAGACAGTGGATCGGTCGTATTGGCTTGGTGAGCTGCTTAAGCATTATATGTTCCTCGAAGTACCACTGTGAGACTGTCAAAGAATAAACCCAACATCAAACTAAAACTTACCTAGGATAGTAAATGCAAAATGGGCTAACACAATTGGTCCTGGCACCAACCACATACCCATCTTGTCCAACGATAAAGCTGGCAAGTGGAAAAGCGTTAAGCAGATTTGTCATCGATAGCTCACAATTGGTAGATACAATGCGCTCGTTCTCAGAAGTAAGGTCTAACATCATTTCCAAATCTAACGCCAGCGCAGGATGTGTCTTAAGATTTGGCCGCGCATGGGCGAAACTGGCGCTGTCAGATTAAGCTCGGTTGAAGTTGGTAGGGTCGCTTTGTAGCGTAAGTAAATAACAAAACAGGCCCCATTCCGCTACAGGAAATCTGCCCAAGGGTTACCGCACGATATTGCCCAGATCCTTGGATCGGGAACCAGAGTTCTATCGTATAATAGAGCACGCACCGTCGACCTATTACCGGTGTTGCCTGAGCCCAATCAGCGTTGGTTAGCTTAGCTTGGGCCGTGGTCCTTGGACTAAGTCACGCATGCCTAGCAAAGCTATCCAACATGGGGTATCGTAAATGCCCATAAACCGATGACAGTTGAGCATAATGAAAGCTAATCCTAAACCATGGCTATACGGCCCAAACTGGCAGGGTATTCGGTGCGAGGCCCGAACGCGCAGGGGTACGCCATGCCAGCGTCCCGCCCGACTCGTTGTGGGGCGCTGTAAGCTCCATGGAGGGGCTTCCACCGGACCAAGGACCAAGAGCGGCCTTGCGCGCTCACAGAGGCTAGAACCAAGCATGGCAAGTTCACCAAATAGAAGCGGGCAGAAGCACGGCGCTTGAGGTTGCAGAGCGTAGCGGGCTTAATACTGTCTATGATTGAAGCAACTCACTCGATTAATTTCCATGGAGGCGATCAATGAAACTTGAGAAAGCGATGATCGAGCGAAGATCAATTAGGGGCTTTAAGGATGAGCCGGTTTCCAAAGCTCTTCTGGAGGATGTCATTGCCCTTGCAAACAGAGCGCCGTCTTCAATGAATACTCAACCTTGGCACCTACATGTACTAACGGGAAAGCCTCTAGAAGCGGTTAGACATGGCAATACGGAGCGGATGCTTGCTGGTATGACCCCGGTTCGTGAAATCGAAGATTACGCTGCATATGAAGGAGAACATAGAAAACGTCAGATCGAAATCGCTGTCCAGCTTTTTGAAGCTATGGGTATTAAACGAGAGGATGCTGAGCGGCGTCAGGATTGGGTCATGAGAGGCTTTCGCCAGTTTGATGCTCCTATCTCTATAGTAGTTTGCTTTGATCGATCCCTTCTTGAAAATACGATAGCTCATTTTGATACCGGAGCCATGACTTATGGACTAGTTCTTGCGGCATGGAGCAAAGGCCTTGGAGCCGTCATTAACGGCCAAGGGATAATGCAAAGCCCAGTGGTGCGCGAAGCAGCTAATATTCCTGAAGATCAGGTGATACTAACTTGTGTAGCCCTTGGCTGGCCTGATGAGGAGTTTGTTGCCAATTCAGTTGTGTCTCGCCGACGCCCTATAGAAAATGTCACACGATACCTCGGGTTTGAGGAATGAATTAGACCGTTCGCTGCGACAATTCAGTTTTCATAAGCCTCTATAGGAGAGGGGGGCAAAAAACAGCCAGCCTTTTATAGTGATATATCCTGTTCTCACATTTTTCTGAAAATGTTCTACGTAATTTTAATTATTTGGAAGCAGCTTCTGAGGCGTTGTTGTGTGTTATCTAAATCTTGGATAACAATCTTAACAAATATCCAGTTGTTGCCAATGGCCCTAAATTGACCTCTAAAGTCGGTACAGCTAATAATAGAACAGGGCCTCTGGTTGACACTAACATTTACGGCCTGCATTCAGACCAAATTGGGTGTCAAATTAGTTTCTTTTTACGTCGTCAAACATTAGTTTAAGCACTTTCTCGGGGCGTAATAGGCAGCTGTGTCGATATGCCAACAGCCTGTTCAAAACGCTTTGCTGCGCGCAATAGGGCGGCTTCTCCCCTCGGTTTGCCCATGATTTGAATACCAACTGGCAAGCCTTCAGATGTAAATCCGCAGGGCACGCTGATTATTGGGCAGGCCGTCATTGTCAGCGCAAAGGTGATCGAAAACCAGTCGATATAGGTCTCGCAGGGCTTGCCATCGATTTCTGTTACGTAGCGCTGATCGACTGGGAATGGGGCGATGGATGCAGCGGGGCAAATCAGAAAATCATGTGTCTCAAAGAAAGCTATGACCCTTTTGTATAGCTCTATCCTAGCCCGCTCTGCGTCAAATATTTGGGATGGGGTAATATTCAAGCCGCGTTCGATATTACCAATGATTTCTGGTGCAATCTGGTCGCGATGCTTCGTTAAAATCGGCGCCATCATGGTTGCAAATAAAACGGCTCGTAGGGTTTGGAATGCCTCAAGCACACCAGTGAAATCGGGAATGTCGTTTGTCACGTCTGCCCCGAGATCGGCAAAAATCGTAGCTGCACCACAGCAGACTTTTGCGATTTCTCTCTCCATAGAAACAATGGAGAGATCAGGGCTGAACGCGACCCGCTTTGGCATGCCCGTTCCCTGTAAAGCTTCCACGAATGATGGTCCGTCATGATCAAAAGACAAAGGGTCATCAATCTGCTGGCCCACGCCCGCATCCAGCATAAGCGCTAGGTCGTCAACATTGCGCGCCATTGGCCCTTCTACCCAAAGGGTATCCATAGCTGGCAAGCGCGCGCCGCGTGGCACACGGCCCGGACTGGGACGCAAGCCGACAACTCCATTAAATGCAGCAGGTGTACGCAAACTGCCGCCCAAGTCATTACCTGTGGCGAGCCAAACCGATCCACTAGCTAGCGCCGCGCCTGATCCGCCAGAGGAGCCCCCTGCGCTTTTGCGCATATCCCAAGGATTGCGGGTTAGGCCGTTAACAGGATTAAAAGTGTGACCGCCCGCCCATTCTGGAACATTGGATTTGGCAACGGCAATTGCCCCGTTGCGTTCCAACTGTCGGACTGTGGCATCAGACTGTTGAGCTACATTTTCAGCAAATATGGGGGAGCCATACGTTGTTACAGCACCGCGGAGATCGTTATAGTCTTTCACAGCGATAGGTAAGCCACAGAGTGACTTTGGGTTTGCCGAATGCGCCTCTAAGTCTAAGGATTTTGCTTGATCGCGGGCTTGCTCAAAACAACGAATGGGCAAAGCGTTAACCTTAGTATCAACAGCCTCAATGCGCTGTATGGATGCCCCAACCAAATCGAGGGGCGACACTTCTTTTGAACGAAGACGAGCAACAGCTTCGGTTGCTGTCAGTCTGATAAGTTCATTGCTTGCATCGCTCATCATTAAGTCCTGACTTTGTTTCATTGCACGACCCTTGGGAATAGCCGTTCACAGCTCAAGCTCGTTTACTCTGACAGTGCAAATAACGTGCTTTATTATGGGTGATACAAACCCGCAGTTTTTGCCCTTAGCTGCGTCAAAGCCAAAACCGTGTCTATGGTGGGTGTTGCGGTCTTGGTTAGCACCCCGAGCTCCTGCACGGATTTAACCAGCGCATCTATTTCCATTGGACGACCCTGATCCAAATCCTGCCACATGGACGTGCGATGCGCGCCAACGGCTGCGCCACCGTCAATGCGTCGCTGTACATCAATCGGAAATTTCACACCAAGCTTTTCCGCAATTTCTTGCGCTTCAACCATCATCCCGCGCGCCACCTCTCTTGTACCCGGATCAGTGCAAAGAACATCAAGCGTCGCGTGCGTGAGAGCAGAGATTGGGTTGAACGATAAGTTTCCCCATAGCTTTACCCATATTTCGTCACGCAATTTAGGACGCACCGGAGCTTTCAGCCCTGCTGACATCAATGCTTTGGACAAGGCGACAGCTCGATCGGATTTCGATCCATCCGGCTCACCAAGCGAAAAGCGATTGCCTTCGATGTGTTTTATTACGCCTGGCTTAACCACTTCTGCAGCAGGATAGACTACACAGCCCAGCACCTTATCAGGACCAAAGCCATTCCACTGCGCATCGCCGGGATCAACAGAGGCAAGCCGTGTGCCTTCAAGCACGCCGCCAACACCATGGAAATACCACCAAGGCACACCGTTTACGCCAGAAACAACGGTGGTGTTTGGCCCAATAAGAGGAGCCATTTTTGGCACGACGGCAGGAACAGAATGCGCCTTAAGCGTCACGATGATGTAGTCCTGAACCCCAAGCTCTTCTGGATCGTCAGACGCAATCGGGCTGACAATCGTATCACTGGCTTCTTCGATCAAGCGCAAACCATTGGATTTCATCGCAGCCAAATGCGGGCCGCGGGCCACAAGGCTCACATCAGCCCCAGCTTCTGCCAACTTAACGCCCATATAGCCACCAATGGCTCCTGCCCCAAAAACACATATTCTCATTGGAATCTCCTCAGCCTAAACCGAGTTTCTCAGCAAGGCCTATCCGCTGCAGTTTGCCAGTGGCGCCTTTCGGAATTTCTTCGAGGATCAGAATCTTGCGCGGAACTTTGAATGGAGCAAGCCGTTGACTTGCAAAATCGCGAATTTCGCGGTCTGTCGCGCTCTGACCCTCTTTCAAGACAACAGCAGCACTTACGTCTTCGCCAAGTTTAGCATGCGGAACAGCAAAGGTGACACATTGCCCAACCGCTGGATGGTCAGAGAGAATGCCATCAACCTCCAAAGGGCTAATCTTTTCGCCACCTCGGTTAATGATCTCTTTTAGACGACCGGTAAGAGACAAAAAGCCATCTTCATCAAACTCGCCTTGATCGCCGGTCCGGAACCAACGCTTACCTTCTGCTTCGAAAAAATTCTTTTCGTTCGCTTCAGGGTTAGCTTCGTAGCCAGGTGTGACATTCGAACCAGAGATGGAAATTTCTCCAACACCATTAATCAAGCGGTTTTCAACCTCATGAGCGATGCGCACTTCAGGACCCGCCGGAAGACCAACTGCGCCAGGTTTCTGACGGCCCGGTTCAATAGGATTGCAGCACATCTGATGAGCCGCTTCGGTCATACCATAGGCTTCAACCACAGGCGCACCAAAGGTGTTTGCCAATTCGGTCATAACTGGACCAGGCAATGAGGATGAAGACGAACGCAAGAAGCGCAAGCGCGCGTTCTCGATAATTGCCGCATTCCGCGGCGCGCGCGCTAAAATAGCCTGATGCATCGTTGGAACCGCTGTATACCAGCTTGGGTTGACCTCTTCTAACCAGCTATAGAACTTCAGCGCGTCAAAACCTGGGGCACAGCTGATAGATGCGCCTGCTGCTAACGATCCACTAACGGCTGCGATCAAGCCGTGAATGTGAAAAAGTGGCATAACGTTCAAACAACAGTCATCTCTTGTTAAAGCAAGCGACTCCCTTACGTTGACGGCAGAGGCCGCAACATTTGATTGCAAAAGAGGGACGATTTTAGGTCGCGATGTGGTGCCAGACGTGTGCAAAATAAGGGCAACATCATCGGATGCTGGAAGAGTGTCTGCTGCGTTTCCTGTTGCGGTGGTAGACAGAGTGAAACTGCCCGCTGGGTCAGTTGCGGTAAGTTCGATCACAATCATGTCGAAGCGCTTCGCCACACTGCGTGCGGGGCCATCGTAACCCGTTTCAACGATAATGGCTTTTGCCTTTAGATCCTTAAGATAGAACGCGAATTCATCTTCCTTATAGGCCAGGTTTAGCGGAGCCGTTGTGGTAGATTGTGCTACGGTTACAAAAGCTGCTGCCATTTCTGGGCCATTGGGTAGCACGATCGCAACGCGATCTTGAGCGCCTATACCAGCCGCGCGCAGTGCCTGACGAACATTTAAAGTTAGGACTTTTAGATCACCATAGGTCATCCAATCTCGGCCTGGAGCTCCAATTGCGTTAGCCGTATCAGGATGGTGCTGAATCAAGTCTTCAAGTCTTTGCATAGTCTGTCTTTCATTATTTCATTAGTTGCAGATACCTTAGCTGCTCTTGAGCTTAAAGCGTTTTACACTTTTAAGAAACCCGACCATTGCGTCTCAACAGCTTCAATGCAGGCAAGAGGATCAAGATGATTGCGATTACAGTTATTGGACCTGCAATTGGTCTGGTAAAGAAAATGCTAGGATCACCAGATGATAGAAGCAATGACTGTCGCAATGTCGGTTCAGCAATCGGGCCAAGGACAATCGCAAGGACCGCAGGTGCAAGCGGATAGTCAAATTTGCGCAAGAAGAAAGCGCCAAGACCGAAAATCACAATCATCCATAAGTCATGCATGCTCCGAGAAGCGGCGAAACCACCGATGATAGATAGAACGAAGATCAAAGGTGCCAGAATTGTGAATGGCATGCGCAGCATCCATACAAACAGCGGGATGAACGCGAGATTGATCAAAACTGCCGCAAAGTTTGAGACATAAAAAGACCCAATCAAGCCCCAGACAAATTCACTTTCATCCAGAAACAGTCGTGGTCCCGGTGTAAGCCCCCAAATCACCATACCACCCAAAAGGATCGCGGTTGTTGGGGATCCTGGAATACCAAGCGTCAACATCGGCAACATCGCACCAGTCGATGCGGAATTATTCGCCGCCTCTGGTGCAGCAACGCCATCTGGCGATCCGTTCCCATATTCATGCGGTGTCTTCGAGATCATCTTTGCCACGCCATAAGACATTAGCGATCCGGGCGTCGCGCCGGCAGCTGGCAACACACCAACAAAAAAACCAAGAATGGACCCAATCCAAGTTCCCTTCCAGCCGCGCTGAACTGCTTCTTTCGCATCAGAGGCAAGGCCTTTTGCCGTCATCTTAGGGTTTGTCGTCGTAATCTCACCACGTGTTTGCTCAATTGTCCAAAGCATTTCGCCAATGCCATACACACCGATGGCCAAAACGATAAAGCCAATACCACGGATAAACCCTTGGATATCAAATAGCACAAGTCGCGGTGCACCTGAGATGGTGTCAAACCCAACAGTCGCAAGTACGAGACCAAAACATATCGAAAAGATGGTTTTAGGGATATCGTCCCCGCCAAGACCAACAAACGTTGCAAAGGCCAGCAACATAAGTGCAAAGATTTCAGGTGGCCCAAAATTTAGAGCAACAGTCGCAAGAAGCGGCGCAAACAAAGTAAAAAACACCGTTGCGACTGTACCACCAACAAAAGATGCAAGGGCTGCAGTAACCAAGGCCAGACTAGCTCTACCCTGCAACGCCAATGGCCGGCCATCAAAGGTTGTCGCCACCGCCGTTGAAGCGCCGGGGATACCAAGTGTTACCGACGAAATCGCACCGCCATACATGGCTCCGTAATAGATTGCCGCAAGGAAAATAATGGCCGATGCAGGTGGAACTAAAAACGTAATAGGTAGCAGAATCGCCACGCCATTTACGGATCCCAACCCGGGCATTGCACCTATGAACAGACCAACGGTCACGCCAATCAGGATCAAAGCTAGATTAACAGGTTGTAGCGCAAGAAATATGCCGTCGGCAAGAAATGAGAATACTTCCATAATGGTCCTTTTAGCAGGGCTGCGTCAGTAGATGATGTCGTACATCGAGTCGAAGAATGGCTGCGTGAAGGGCAAGCCTTGTGGCATCGATATCTGCATTGCCCCTTCAAAAAAGAAAAACAGAGCGAACGGCAGCACCAGCGCCAATCCGAGTGTTAGCGGCCACGAATGCCTGCCAAGGAAGCGTAAATAGTAGAGCAGAAAGAGACAAACGGCGCCATACATAGACACGACTGGAATCAGAGCAACGAAACCGACTACACCACCCCCTACAAGCACGACTGTACGCCAACCAAACGCGTCCATAAGCGGTTCGTCAGAAGCGGAAGCTGGGCTTTTGCCACGCCTCCAGTTCCATGCGATCCTAGCGCAACTTAGCAGCATTCCAAGAGACAGCCAGAAAGGCCAAAAACCCCCACCCGGCCCTTGGCCGCGAATGTATCCAATTGGAAGTTCTGCGCTCTTCCACATCAGATAGATAGAAAAGAGAGCAAGAATCCCTACAAGGGAAATTTCACCTTGTCGCATTGTTGCTCTCCTTCCACAGGTCCCGCTTAATTGCCAATTTCGGAAAGAAGCTGACGGTGGTTCTCGACCTGTGTCGCCCAGTATTTGCGGGTCGTAGCCTCATCCATCGGTAATGGCGAGAGGCTTTCAGATTTCAAATAACCCTGCCAATCATCACCCTCATAGACTTTGCCAAAGATGTCACGATAGTAGGCTGCCGCTTCGTCCGACATGCCCGGCGCGCCAACGATTGCCCGCTGATTGTAATAGGAGAAATCGTGGCCCTTTTCCTTCATCGTTGGAACGTCAGGGTAGGCATCCATACGTTCGTCAGAAAAGGCCAGCAGTGGAATAAACTCGCCCGCTTCGTAGAAACCCTTTGCTTCTGCCGGGTTGTTCACGGTTGCCATGATCTGTTGACCGGCCAGATCCTTCGCAACCGCACCACCGCCGTCATAAGGAATGTATTTTATATCAAGCCCGTATGCGCTAGACATGTAGGCAATGACTATTGAATCTTCCTGACCCGCACCAGTGCCGCCCATGACAAATTCGCCGTTCATCGATTTAACCTTCTCAGTGTATTGTTCGAAGGTTGTAATGCCAGAATCTTTGTGAACCCAAAGCACAAACGGGTCTACTCCCATCATTGTTAACGGAGTAAAGGTTTCAATATCGATGCCCAAGGCTTCTTGACGGATCGGCGTCGTGTAGAAAGAGTTAAGCGTAACCATGATCGTGTGGTCTGGGTCACGCGCCCCCTTCAGATGCAAGAGTGCTTCAGCGCCAGAGCCACCGCCACGGTTTGTGGGAACCAAAGGACGGCTTGTCATGTCATTCGCATCGACAACGGACTGAACAAAGCGTGCAATCTGGTCAGCACCACCGCCAGCACCAGCCATGATCGTAAAATCGATAGGCCTCTTGGGCTGCCAGCCATCGGCCAGAGCGATCAACGGCAGTGCTGTTAATGCAGTTCCCAATGTTAATCCAAGAAAATTTCTCTTTGATAGTTTCATACCTTTTTCCTCCCGTTAGTATGAGTTTGTTTTGGTGTTCAGTGCGCCATCAAAATTGGCATTTCAGTATTGTCCACGATGCGCCCTGTGTTGCCGCCAAACAGCATTTCAGTTTCGTGGCTGTGGCTGTATGCACCGATCACCAACAAACTGGCTTTGATATCCTTGCTGGTCGCAAGAAGAGCTTTTGAGGGCTCCTGCCCGCTAAATTTGACGACTTCGGCATTTATGCCGCGCGAGGCGTAATAGTTTACCAGTTCTTCGACGGTCGGACCGTGCGGTTGGAGTTTTCCATCCGTGACTATGCTGACCCGTTTCGCGTATCGTACAATATCTAAGGACGACGCCACGGCGCGCGATGCTGGCAAGGAGCCATTCCATCCAATTGCCACATGCTCTGCGAAAGTCTCGTCAGGCAGTAGTTGCCCCGGGCATACTAAGACGGGACGTCCAGCGCCATACAGAGCTGATTTTAAGGAGCTTTGACCAAGATTGCGCTCCCGCTGTGGTTTTGGCAAAACAATCAAATCAGCCAAACGACCTGCCTGTTTAACAATGTCGGCCATGCGCCCTTCCTTTTCGGAAAAAGTACAGGTCGCAAAACCACCAGATATTGGCTTGTCCGTCAGCCCAAAGTCCCGCGAAAGCCGACGCAAAATACCACGCAAGTGATCTTCCTGGCGGTTTGCCAGTTCAGCGGCTTGCTCCATCATAACTTTGCGAGCAAAATCGTTAAGAGATAGCCCAGGTGGCATCAAATCATGCGCCTGCGCTCGACAATGCACCACGTCAACCTTTGCGTTATGCTTTTTGGCCAGCTCCGCCGCGTGCCCCAGTACCGTAGCAACCATACCATCCCCGCGTACCGGGACCAGTATCGATTTTATCATGACTAACCCCTCCTCGTCTTAAGCTATCCATACCTCAGTTACGGTCCGTCAAAGCCAGATGCATTACGCCGTGTTACGGTCTATATGTGAGCGTAATTTTATTTCGTCAAGATCTATTTTTTAGTAATTTTATTACTAATCAGATTTTTATTTATTATTAAGACTTTGTATATTAGTTATTTTTAGTACACATTTGCATACTTACGATTTGCGAACACTAAAGGAAAACCACGGGCAGGGAGTACAAACCAGTCACACGGTGCTGTCAGACAAATGATAACTCGCATCGGATTACTGGCGCAGCCTGAATCTATGCGATCAATAATTGGCGGCACTCAGCGAGAGCAGCGCTTCGATTGAGCTTGCGATAAGTGCGTGAGTAAAGGTGGAGGACCTATGCCCCACCCCCTAGGGATACCGTATATGAGCCTGACCTGAGATTGGGGTTTGTTAATCGTCAAGTTGACGGTTCTGATCATGCAGGGGCGCGCGCAGGCTGTGGCATGCGATAAAACGAGAGCCGTACCAAGTCGCCCGCGGCACCGTTGAAAGGCGGATGCGGGGTAATACAAACTTTTGGACCGGTGGGTAACAGCTATGAGCACGCATGGGTGCCAAGCCCCCAGTCTGTGCAAGGGTTTGTCCATTTTCCAAAGGCTGCTCATCCGAACTGCTATAGTCGGCGCAGCTGCGTCAGTCCTCTTGGGAAGTTAAAAGCTTTTGGGCCAGTTCAACAAATCCTTCGCCCCCTTTTTTTGCTGTGATCCACGCAGGCTTGCATGTGATCTGATCAACAAAATCGGCGACATTTGCGACGCCGCAGGAATTTGGAAAATAGCTGAACATTGGCGCGTCATTTGGGCTGTCGCCGCAAAAAATAATGCGGGATTTTTCCGCTTCAAGGTCAAATCCTAGTACCTCCTTGGCAAAACGGCGCGACATCGACAGCTTGTCATAATCACCATACCAGCCGTTCACATGGATTGACGATATCTTGGCTATCGCACCCTCTTCCTCGAATATATCTCGGATCCGGGTCACCGCTGCCGTGTCTAGCGGGGTCACGTCTTCGCTGAAATCCACTGCAAGATCAGCCTCGCGGTAAGGTTGGTCGGCGGAGATCGCACAGCCTGGCACCTCGGCCAGAACCCGGGCTTCAATTTTTGCAAGGTGGGCAGAATTCCTTGCCCGCTCGGCCGCATCGGCGAAATACTCTCGGCGCATTTTGCGTGTTTTGGCGTCATAGGCGAAATAGAATGCACCGTTTTCACCGACGACGCCGTGGACCGGCCAAAGCCTCGCGATCAAGTCACACCAACCTGCTGGACGTCCGGTGATTGGGGCGACGTGAAACCCGGCATTGAAAAGATCTTCCAAGGCACGGTAAGCCACCGCAGGCAAGCGCCCGTCGGTGGTCAGCGTGTCGTCGATATCAGCAAAGACCGTGGTAACTTTGGCGGCAGTGTCGGCGGGAAACTCAGATAGGGTACGCATAGGTCGTAAGTCTCATTTCTTTTGGTTGTGACATGGTTTCGCAGCTGCGTCTCTGTCGTGTTTGAGGCTGGATGCCAACAGTGAGTCAGCATTGATCCTGATTGTTTGGGCGGTGACACTACAGAAGGAACGAGATCGAGCCTCCTGAGACGGTTCGGATATGGTTTGGACTGTGTGAGCCCTGCACCCTCCAGTTTCGAGCGTAAGCTACATCCAAGCTTCACCATAGACTAAAAATACAATCTTAAAACCACAAAAGTACAAAAATTGATGCAGAAGCGACCTAAAGTCCTAGATAATGCGGAATTTTACGCCAATAGCGCAGAAATTTGTGTAATAAATGGTCGGTCGCTCAGAAAAAATGTTGCTTTGTGGTTTTTGAGCGTTTAGCGTCTCGGAGTGGATTCTGCTGGGGACTGCGATGTCGCTTAAAAAACAAAAAAGACGCGAAGCGATCTCGGCTCTTGTGCTTGAGCAAGGGGCCGCGACCGTCGGTTCGCTTGCTGAGCAACTCAACGTGTCCATGCAAACAATCCGCCGCGATGTTGATGTGTTGTGCGAAGGTGACATGTTGCACCGTGTGCATGGCCGGATAGAGCTCAGCAAAGAATTCCTGAACACACCTTTTGACCAGCGCACCGATACAAACCCGCTGGGAAAGCAGGCGATTGGCGAAGCAGCCGCGCGCCTGATACCCGATGGCTCAACCTTGTTTTTCTCTATTGGATCTACCCCGCTGAGTGTGGCCAAGGCCTTGCGCCGCCGGAAAAACCTGACCGTAATTACCAACAACCTGAATGTGGCAATGGCGCTGAGCGATGAGCTTTCAAATCGCATCATTATTCCCGAAGGCGAGTTGCGCTTGCCGGACCGCGATATTCTAGGGAGTGATGTCCTAGAGTTTTTTGGACGCTACAGGGCCGAATTTGCTGTTTTTGGTGTGGCTGGCGTTGACTTGGACGGCAGTCTTTTGGAGTTCCACTCTGCTGAAGCTCGTGTGCGTGAGAAAATTCGTGCCAATGCGCTGAAATCTCTTTTGGTTGTCGATCAGTCGAAGTTTGGGCGTCAGGCCCCGGCTTTGAGCGGCAATATTTCAGGGATTGATACAATCATAATGGATCGACGCCCAGGGCCTGCGTTCACCACGCTGCTTGATCCAATCGAAAACAGGCTGGTGATAGCCGAAGGAGAAGTGAAATGACGACAGCGCCCATGGTAGTGCTCAAAGATATCGCCAAACGATGGAATGGTCAGCTTGGGGTCGAAGCAATATCATTGGATATTCCCGAGGGCAGCTTTACGGCACTTCTTGGCCCATCAGGCTGCGGTAAATCCACGACATTGCGCCTGCTTGCAGGGCTGGAATTGCCTGACGAGGGTACGATCCTGATCGATGGCAAAGACGTGACAACCAGCGCCGCGTCGGACCGCAACCTGTCAATGGTATTTCAATCCTATGCGTTGTTCCCGCATCTGTCGGTGGCCGAAAACGTCGTATTTGGCCTCAAGGTGCGGCGGGTTCCAAAGCAGGAGCGCCAGGAAAAGCTGCACCGTGCTTTGGAAATCACAGGATTGCTTGGTTATGAGAATCGCAAGCCGGGGGAGCTTTCTGGTGGACAGCGCCAGCGGGTCGCGCTTGCCCGCGCTATCGTTGCGGGCCAGCGTCTTTGTTTGATGGATGAGCCGCTGTCGAATCTCGATGCAAAGCTGCGCAACTCCGTGCGCAAGGACATCAAGAAACTACAGCGTGATCTCGGCATTACCGTAATCTACGTCACCCACGACCAGACCGAAGCGATGAGCATGGCCGACACAGTTGTCTTGATGAAAGACGGTCACATCCAGCAGGTTGGTACGCCCAACGACCTTTACAGTAGCCCCAACAATACCTTCGTGGCCGAATTCGTTGGTGCTCCGCCGATGGCATTGATTCAGTCGTCTGTTTTGGGCGGGTTTGGTGATGATAAAACCATCGGGATCAGAGCCGAAAATATCCAAATTGTTCCCAAGGGCGAAGGCCGGATGAGCTGCATTGTGAATGAAAGCGAATTCCTGGGAGCGGAGACTTTGATTGGACTGGATCATGAGGGTGCCAGGGGGCTGTGCGTGCTCAAGCCCGGTCTGTCAATGGTGGCTGAAGGCAATGAGATCGACATCAATTTCCACGACGAACACCTGCACGTCTTTGACGCTGCAGGCCACCGGCTGGTGCGATAATTACCGCGCAGTCAAAAAGTAAGACCAAGATCAAGAACCACTAAAAAACCAAGGGAGAAAGACATGGAACTATTTTCAACAAAAGGACTGGGGCTGGCCACTGCAATGGCAACTGGCCTTGCCGTACCGGCGATGGCTGAAACGGAACTGACGATGTACTACCCGATTGCTGTGGGTGGGGCATTGACTGAAGTGGTTGACGGAATTGTCGCCGATTTCGAAGCCGCCAACCCCGATATCAGCGTCAACGCAATCTATTCAGGCAACTATGATGACACCCGCGTGCGGGCATTGTCAGCGCTGGCTTCGGGTGAGCCTGCGCAGCTTGCAGTGATGTTTTCTATTGATGCCTACGACCTGATCGAACAGGATCTTGTTTTGCCATTCGATGATGTCGCAACATCGGACGCTGACAAAGCGTGGCTGGGAAGTTTTTACCCAGCGCTGATGGCAAATGGCACTATCGAAGGTAAGACTTGGGGCATTCCGTTCCAGCGGTCAACGATTGTTGCATATTATAACAAGGACATGTTCCGCGCGGCTGGCCTCGACCCTGAAGCCCCGCCAAAAACTTGGGACGAAATGATTGCAATGGGCAAGGCCCTGACCAACGATGACACCTATGGCTTAATGATCCCATCAACTGGCTATCCCTATTGGATGTTCCAGGCACTGGCGATCCAGAACGGCAAAGAGGTGATGTCAAACGATGGCCTGACCACATATTTCGACGACGAAACCGTTATTGAGACACTTGAGTTCTGGCAGTCCCTGTCTGGCGAGCACGGCATCATGCCTGACGGCACTGTTGAATGGGGCACATTGCGCCAGGCCTTCCTTGAAGGTCAGACCGCGATGATGTGGCACTCCACCGGCAATCTGACGACCGTAAAAAACAACGCCAGCTTTGATTTCGGTGTCGCCGAGCTGCCGGGCAATGTTCGTCTTGGTTCGCCGACCGGTGGTGGCAACTTCTACATGTTCAAGGACACAACAGATGAGGAACGCGCTGCGGCCCTGAAACTGATGCAGTTCATGACATCGCCCGAGCAGGCAGCCGCCTGGTCAATCGGTACAGGTTACATGGGTGTTTCACCTGCGGCCTACGAAACTGAAGCGCTGAAAGCCTATGTCGCTGATTTCCCGCCAGCACTTGTCGCACGCAACCAGCTTGAAAATGCCGTTGCTGAGTTTTCGACATTTGAGACTGCCCGCGTGCGTGACGGTCTGAACAACGCCATTCAATCGGCGCTGACTGGATCGAAAACGGCTGCTGAGGCTTTGGGCGAAGCCCAGGCTGCAGCCGAGCGCCTGTTGGGTGCCTATCAATAACTAAAACTCCCCGGCAGGGCTGGTGCACATTGCATCGGCCCTGCCAACTCCTCACAGGCCAAATCTGAACATCGGAGACGCGCTATGTCCGCTCACGCCAATCTCGAACGTCGCAGACAAGCCATATATGGCTGGTTGCTTCTGTCGCCCGCAGCGGTGTTGCTGACGGTTTTTGCCTTCTACCCGTCTATCGCGACCCTCTGGTCGTCCTTGTTTTCGCGGCATACCCGCCGCAACCCCAGTGAGTTCGTTGGTACAGAAAACTATGCCGATCTTTTTGCGGACCCGACATTTTGGCTGGTGGTGAAAAACAACCTGTTCTACGCGGGCGTCACGATCCCAGTTTCGATTTTCATTGCGCTTTCAATGGCGCTTTGGGCCAACTCCAAGATCTCGGCGCGGGGGTTTGTGCGTACCGCCTATTTCACACCGACCGTCTTGCCGATGATTGCCGCTGCCAACCTTTGGCTGTTTTTCTACACGCCGGGTCTGGGCGTATTGGATCAAATTGGCAGCCTGTTTGGCCTGCCGTCGGTCAACTGGCTGGGGCAGCCTGAAACTGCGCTATGGGCGATCATCATCGTGACAATCTGGAAAGAAGCAGGGTTTTTCATGATTTTCTATCTCGCGGCATTGCAAACAATTCCTGTGGATCTCAAGGAAGCGGCAGACATCGAGGGCACCAGCCGCTGGACCTATACGCGCCGCATCGTGTTGCCGCTGCTGATGCCGACAACGCTGTTCATTGCCGTCAACGCGATGATCAACTCGGTCAAGCTGATCGACCACTTGTTCATCCTGACCAAGGGCGGGCCGTCGGATGCCAGCAAGCTGATCCTCTATTACATCTGGGAAATGGCATTCGCATTCTTTGACGCGCCACATGCGGCGGCCATTACGGTCCTTGTTATTGCAGTGCTGGGCGTCGTGGCTGCGGTACAGTTCTTGTACCTCGACAGAAGGACACACTACCAATGAAGAGCTTCACCAAATTCATGGACAGCTTCGGCGCGATCCTTCTGGCTGTTATTTGGATTGCGCCGCTGTTGTTTGCCTTCTGGGCTGCAACGCATTCGACCTCTGATGCGGTGAACCTCAAACTGTTTTCGCCTTGGACGCTGGATAACTTCCGTGTCGCCTGGAACGGTGCGCCCTGGCTAAAGTATTTCTTCAACACATTCATGCTGGTGACGGTGATCTTGATTGGCCAGTTTTTCCTGACCACGCTCGCAGGATTCGCCTTTGCGCAACTCCGGTTTCCCGGCAAGGACTTCGTCTTCATCTTGGTCCTGATGCAGCTGTTCATCCTGCCCGAAGTCCTGATCGTGGAAAACTATGCGATGGTGTCCCGGCTCGGGTTGTTTGACAGCATCCTTGGCGTCGGCATGCCCTATATGGCGTCGGCCTTCGGAATCTTCTTGATGCGGCAGTCATTCAAAGGTGTGCCGATCGAATTGCACGAAGCTGCGCGGATCGAAGGCTGTGGGCTGCTTGGTATCCTGTGGCGGGTTTACGTGCCGCTGGCAAAGCCAACCTATCTTGCCTATGCGCTGGTGTCGGTTTCGACCCACTGGAATAACTTCTTGTGGCCGCTGATTGTAACCAATTCACCGGAAACACGCCCCTTGACGGTCGGCCTGTCGATCTTTGGCGCTCCCGAAAACGGTGTGGATATCAGCATCATTTCGGCTGCCACGCTCATGTCTGTTGCCCCGCTGCTCATCGCATTCCTGATCTTCCAACGCCAGTTCGTTCAGTCCTTTCTGCGGGCTGGTATCAAATGACCGCAATCCTTCAGATCACTGACACACATATTGTTGCGGAAGGTGAGCTTGTTTCGGGTCAGCTGGAAACGGCTGTGCCACTGACGCGGTTGGTCGACCGGATTGCGTCGATCAGACATCAGATCGGTCCAATTGATGCGGTCATCGTCAGCGGTGATCTGAGCGATGACGGTAGCGAAGAAAGCTATGCCCGGTTCAAGAGGCTGCTCGCCCCGCTTGACCTGCCCACCTATGTGATACCGGGCAATCACGATATTCGTGAACCTTTACGCTGGGCGTTCGCGAGCGATCTGCCCGTGGCTGGACCGTTGAACTGGGCGCGTAAGGAGGGTGATATCCACCTGATTGGCCTTGACACTTTAGTTGAGGGGCATGGGCATGGCACTTTGAGCCCTGAGACCTTGGCGTTCCTTGGGGATGCACTTGCAAACGCGGATGGCTCAGCTGTTTTGTTGGCGCTGCACCATCCGCCCTTTGCCAGTGGTATCAACTTCATGGATGCAATTGGTCTAACAAATGCGCAGCAATTGCGTGACGCCGTGGCTGGCTACAAAGGTGAATTGCGGATGGTTTGTGGACACATCCATAGCATGATGGTGCACAATGTCGGCGGGCATACCGCAATCTCTGCGCCGTCGCCATGCAGCACATTTGCTTTTGATCACCGGACAGATGCGCCTGTCGGCTATCTGATCCAAGACGATGGCTGTGTATTGCACCGATGGGACGCGGGGTTTCAATCAATCCGCATCGGACCAGAGGCCGGATTAGGCCCTTTTCCCTTCTAGCCGTCCGACATGAAAGAAAGCAAAACCGGTGAATGAACCACATGTACTCCAGATTATGATACATATCGCAGGTGCTGCGGCCCTGCTGATCTGGGCTGTGCGATTGGTCCGCACCGGGGTCGAACGCGGTTTTGCAGCACCCATGCGCATCTGGCTGCGCCATTCAGCCAAGAACAGATTGCTTGCAGCTGGGACCGGAATCGGCGCTGCTGTTTTGTTGCAAAGCGCTACTGCGGTTGCGGTTCTGGTGTCCAACTTTATCTCCAAAGGAGGGGTTGTGACGGCGACCGGTCTGGCGATCTTGCTGGGCGCTGATGTTGGCTCCGCCATGGTGACTCAGCTTTTGATGGTGCGGCAACCCATTTTGATCCCGTTGCTGCTTTTTGTTGGAGTCATGGTTTTTTTGCGTGGTGAAGGCGGCAATACACGCCAAATTGGCCGCATTCTGATCGGGCTTGCGCTGATCTTTGTGTCGCTGGATATGATCCGCAGCGCCACCGAACCGATGATATCAAATCCGGGCACGCAGGCCATCGTGGCCTATCTCGGTCGTGATCTGCTGACTGCTTTCCTCATTGGCGCTGTGTTCGCATGGGGGGTTCACTCCAGCGTCGCGGCGGTGTTGCTATTTGTCACCTTGGCCGGGCAGTCCATATTGCCGACCGCGGCCGCTGCAGCCATGATCCTGGGGGCCAACCTGGGCGGTGGGTTCATCGCATTCGTTCTCACCTATTCCGCGCCGCTTGCGTCGCGGCGGATGGTCATGGCGAATTTGCTCTTGCGGGGTGGTGGGGCCGCGCTGGTGGTTCTGGTGATTGCGGAAATGCCGGAGCTGTTGACCCAGCTCGGAGCGACGCCGGCCCGTCAATCCATCAATCTACATCTCGCCTTCAATGTGGCTTTGGCAATCGTGGCGCTGCCTTTCGTAGGGCCAATCACAACGGCCCTCTCCTATTTCATGGTCGAAAAAACTGGCCCAAGCGGCGCTCTGGATGTCACCAGCGCGCTTGATCCCGCCCTGCTGGATCGCCCGCAACGTGCGGTTGACAGTGCTGCGCGTGAATTGCTTGGAATGGGCCAAAAGATCGAACAGATGCTGATCGCGGTCGATCCCCTATATGATCAGTGGAATGTTACCACCGCCAGTATGATCGCGGATCAGGACAAGGCGATCAAACAGACCCATCTGGATATCAAACTTTATCTTGCACGGCTTGGCCAAAAGGGAATGGATGAGGATCTGAGTCGCCGCTCATTAGAACTCGCTTCGATTTCATCCAGCCTTGATTCCGCCTCAGATGCCATTACACGGACCATGCTGGACCTCGCTGAGCGTCTGCATCGGCAAAAGCTCCAGTTTTCGAAGCAGGGGCGGGATGAAATCAGAGATTTCACCGACCGTGTTCAAAGCAATGCGCAACTGGCTTTGAATGTCATGATGAACCAAAACCCGGCTGAAGCGCGCGAGCTGGTGGCCGCAAAGGATAAGGTACGCAAGGTCGAACAGAAACTACAGCGTAGCCATATTGGTAGATTGCGCGAAGGCTTGGTTGAAAGTATTGAAACCAGCAACATCCATCAGGAAACGCTCCGGGCACTCAAGCAGGTCAACAACGCATTTTCGATGGTTGGATACCCGATACTTCACAAGTCTGGGGACTTGCTGAAAAGTCGCCTAGCTTAGACTGGATCGCGCTGCGGTCTTCGATTTAGGGAATTGTAACATAGGTTCAGCTGCACGTCAGAACTAATTGGCCGCTTAAGTGTTCTGTCTTGAACCAGAAAATTATGAAGCCAAAGCTTTCAAAGAGGCTTTGGCTCAACACAACGGATGGCAAGGAGGCCATTATGTCGCCAAAAGAACAAAAGTCAGAAGTCGATCTCTTCGTCGTCGGTGGGGGCATCAACGGCTGCGGTATTGCCCGGGATGCCGCGGGTCGTGGGCTGTCTGTGGCGCTGGCGGAAATGAATGACCTGGCATCGGCGACATCTTCGGCCTCGACGAAGCTTTTCCATGGTGGGCTGCGCTATCTCGAATTTTTCGAAGTCCGCCTCGTGCGCGAAGCTCTGAAAGAGCGCGAAACACTGCTGCGCGCAATGCCCCATATCAGTTGGCCAATGCGCTTTGTATTGCCGTACCACAAGGATATGCGGTTTGAAGGTAACACGCCGACATCTAGAATTCTGAGCCTTGTCATGCCCTGGATGCGCGGGCGCAGACCTGCCTGGTTGATCCGCTTTGGACTGTTTCTTTATGATCATTTGGGGGGGCGGAAAATCTTACCCGGCACGACAACTGTTGATCTGGCTGCCGATCCTGTCGGCAAACCGTTGCAAAATCGCTTTGCTAAGGCCTATGAGTATTCTGACTGCTGGATCGAGGATTCCCGTTTGGTGGTTTTGAACGCGCGCGATGCTCAGGCGCGCGGCGCGCAAATCATGATCCGGACCAAGGTGGTGTCAGCAGAGCGGGTCGATGACGTTTGGCATATCACCACCGAAGATCAGAGCACGAAAGAAACCCAGCTGACCGTCGCCAGAATGCTGGTCAACGCCGGCGGGCCTTGGGTCGAAGACATCATTCGCAACACCGCTCGGATTAATTCGTCTGAAGGTGTGCGTCTGGTGCGTGGCAGCCATATCGTGACGCGCAAACTGTTTGATCACGACAAATGCTATTTCTTTCAGGGTGAAGACGGGCGGATCATTTTTGCGATTCCCTATGAGACAGATTTCACCTTGATCGGTACGACGGATGCAGATCATGAAGACGCATCCGTAAATCCACAATGCACTGAGGCCGAAGCCGACTATCTGCGGGCCTTTGCGTCGAATTACTTCAAACAGCCAATTCCCAAGGATGATATCGTCTGGAGCTATTCCGGCGTGCGCCCGCTATATGATGATGGGGCCAGTTCGGCGACCGCAGCGACGCGGGATTATGTGCTGAAAGTAAATCAGGATGGTGAAGCCGCGCCATTGTTGAACATATTTGGCGGCAAAATAACCACTTATCGTAAACTTGCAGAGTCGGCGCTTGAAAAGATCACCCCGTTTTTCCCCAAGGCCGGTCCGGACTGGACCGCGGGCGTAAGCCTTCCTGGTGGAGATTTCCCAGTGGATGGTGTGGCGTCTCTGATCCAGGAATTGCGCGAAACCTATCCGTTTCTGGATGATTTTTGGGCTCGGCGTCTGATCAGGGCCTATGGCACTGAAGCCCGGCTGATCCTTGGTGATGCCAAATCAATCGGGGATATGGGCAAAGCTTTTGCTGCAACGCTAACTGAGCGCGAGATCATCTGGCTGATGGACAAGGAATATGCCCGCACTGCTGAAGATGTGGTTTGGCGGCGCTCGCGATTAGGGCTTCGGATGAGCAAAGCTGAAATCGCTGAGCTTGATATCTGGATGACAAACGCGAGCAAAAACGCCGGCCCAATGGCCAAGGATGAAGCCCCGCATATTGAGGCCGTGCAATGACGTTGGACACGGCTAGATGTCTGCAGCGAAAACTACTCGGGACGTGCTGAAAGACCTCGAGGAGACCCAAAACGGTCTGTCACATCTATCTTTGTCAGCGAAAGTCCGACAGGAATCCTAAGGCCAAAATCAAAACGGCGTTAGCCGGCCTATACGCAATGGCGTCCCTCCGCAAATCCTGATAGCTCTTTCTGGCTAGTGGAGGAGCAGAAACGCGCGTCCTGTTGACCGGACAGCTGGGCTAATCAATGAGGCCTTTGGGAAGGCTTACGCCTATGCATATGGCTGAAATTGACCTTATTGGGAAAGCTGTGGACAAGAGCCGCTGAAAAAAAACCAACCTTGCCGGTCTTGGCGATGAAACTGCACGGTGTACGATCATCACCAACATGCTCTGCTGTTGCAGCGAGGCAGGATTAGGATTGGCGGGCTACAGCAAGCGTGGGGTTGATGACGCGGTATCGTCAATTCCAGCGGTCGCATCAGAGGCTTTATTTTGGGCTGGAGCGCTGTCAGCTGTTGGCTTGCCAGTGGCTGACAAGCGACCGACGACATTTGCGCCAAAATCTACTCGTATTTTCTCCGCAACCACTTGGCCTATGACAACGGCTGTTGACCCCAGTACCACTTCCACAGCTGCAATAGTACCCTTTAAATAACCTTCGACCGTGACAGATCGCGCCCTCACATTACCGTCCACATTGCCGGTGCCAGTCACTACGAGAACATCGACCGTTAAATCGCCCGTAATCCTGCCGCCAAATTCTACTGTACCGTCACTTTGCCAATCGCCTTTGATAACAATGCCATCATGCAAAATTGATCGGCGTTGCCTTGGTTCTTTCGAGAAACTCTGCCGAGAAGAGAGGTCATCTCTGTTTGATTGGGAAAACATATCTAATACCGTGTATCATTTGGGGTTAGTCTTCTGAGTAAGCTACCGATAATATTTCTGCAAACAACTTATTACTACACTGAAAAATTGCTGATACTAAAGCCTCTATCAGCTCCATAGCTTTTTGCCAAATATTGCCCACCGCCATGCCATGCACTCCCGGTCTATTATCTCAAGTGCGCACCGGGGTAGGGATTTGGGCGCTGGCCTATCCTTTTTGCTGGGTTTGGCTGACGGTGGGGCAAAGGCAAAATCTGCTACTGGCTTCATATAGCGAACAAAATATTGCGTTTTCTGGCCCGCTGAGCGCGCCCGACCTTAGGTGCTAACAGGCTATCAATTTTAGGATGAGCGTTTTTATGCCTTAGGTTGAATTTGGGCGCCTCGTGGCTTGGCAAATGCGGTGCTTCACGGGGAGCATTACAACTGCTTCAACATTCGAACTAGATCGACTTGTAATCCCCTTCCAAACTCAACACACGAAATGACTGTAGTGGTGATTAGCATCCAAGCTATCGCCACTTAAAATTTGGTTAAAACCCAACAAGACAGGGGGATTTAGGCCAAATTTTTGGAGTTTTATCCGACACAGTTAAGCATAAAACTTAGGTTGAAAGGTTCAAGTTATGGCAAAATATTTGGTTCGCGCAAGCTACAATGATAGCGGTTTTAAGGGCATGGTCTCCAATCCGTCAGACCGAGGTGAAGCGATTAAAGGAATTACAGCTGCACTTGGGATCAAAACTGAGAGCATCTATTTTTCACCTTCCACTGCCGAAGCGATCATGATCGTTGAGTCCGATGCGGAAAAAAACGCGCGGCTTATGATGGTCGTGATGTCGTCAGGCACTTTCTCGGGCGGATCTACGATCGACCTGATTGACACTGACAGCATGTTCTCTGCCATGCAGGATTCTGGCAAATTGCTCGGGACTTACAAATCGGCAGCTGACTGATGGTTTGAAAATGTTTTGTAACGCTCCGAACCAATATCGCCTTTTGGAAATCACCTTTGGCTGGCTTGATGGCAGCTGGCGGTCAGACGATCTGAAAATCCACCCATGAGGCGCTTTATTGAGAATTGGGCGAGTCTCAATAAAGCCTCAGATTACAAACTATGAAGCGGGCAGGGGTGTCCTGATACAAAATCTAAGCCCCGCTTTGGGGCCCGCATGTGAAACAAAACAGGAGATGAAGAAATGATTGATGCAAGTGGCGGACTGGCCAACTTTATAGCGATCCTCATTCCAGCCCTTATGGGCGGATTTTATGGTTACCGATGCCTGTTTCTAACCCAGGGGTTTATCGCTCAATATGGGCTTGGTGCGGGGTCTGAATTTATGGTCAAGCTGAGTGGCACTTACACGTTCACGCAATCGCTTATCTATGTCATATTGTTACTGACGTCTCCAGTTGGGGCATGGAGTGTCTTTGCCTTTGGCACGATCCAAGCGGCCTTGTTCCTTGTATTTGGGTACACGACTGTTAAGGGCAAATGGGCGCAAGTTGAGGGTGTCAAGGCGACAGCCGAGGGCTATATTGTTCCAGCCATATTGTTGGGATTCCATCTCTATATTATGTTTACCATGGGTGACATAATTTACGCATAGTATATAGATATAAAAGGAGATTTTACCGCCTATGGCCCGATTTCGCATCGGGCCCGGCTCTGGGGAGGTTTTCTAATGCGCCGTCTCCCCATGCGCCGTCAGTGGCGAGCGCCCAAAACGTCAATCTTTCGTATAGGGCAACCGACAAAACATGAAAAAATGGTAGGCCCGGCAGGACTTGAACCTGCGACCAATCCGTTATGAGCGGACTGCTCTAACCAGCTGAGCTACGGGCCCCCGTGGCCTCTCACTAGCAGAGAAATCTCAGGGGTCAAGCAGGCTTGATGGACATGTGTCGCCGAGCCTGTTATCGGAGCGGCAAATTTCCAATAAATGGTGCTCAAATGACCCAAAGTTTAACTTATGCGCAGGCCGGCGTTGATATTGATGCGGGCAATGAATTGGTGGAACGGATCAAGCCGGCCAGCAAATCCACCCAACGTTCCGGGTCTATGTCGGGTTTGGGCGGTTTTGGCGCGATGTTTGATCCCAAGGCGGCCGGCTATGAAGATCCGATTCTTGTCGGCGCTACCGATGGGGTGGGCACCAAGCTGCGTTTGGCAATTGATACGGGCGATGTCTCAACGGTGGGTATTGATCTTGTGGCCATGTGCGTAAATGATCTGATCTGCCAAGGCGCTGAGCCTTTGTTTTTCCTCGATTATTTCGCGACCGGCAAGCTGCATGTGGCGCAGGCGACCAAGGTCATAGAGGGGATTGCTGAGGGCTGCCGCTTGTCTGGCTGCGCTCTGATCGGCGGGGAAACAGCCGAGATGCCTGGAATGTATGCCAAGGATGACTTTGATTTGGCAGGCTTTGCCGTGGGCGCGGTGGAACGTGGCACCCAGTTGCCGCAAGGGGTTGCTGCGGGCGATGTGCTGATCGGCCTGCCGTCCAGCGGAGTGCATTCAAACGGATTTTCCCTGGTGCGCAGAATTGTGGCCGATCAAGGATTGACCTGGGATAGCCCTGTGCCATCGGGCACCGGCACGCTTGGCGCGGCTCTTTTGACCCCGACTGCGCTCTACGTTAAGGCCTGTTTGGCCGCGCTCAAAGCCGGCGGGGTTCACGCCATGGCGCATATCACCGGTGGCGGGTTGACTGAGAATTTACCGCGGGTGCTGCCTGAAGATTTGGGCGCGACGATTGATTTACAGCGCATCCCAGTATTGCCGATTATGGCCTGGTTGGCGCAAGCAGGCGGCATTTCTGAGGTAGAAATGCTCAAGACCTTTAACTGCGGCATTGGCATGATCTTAGCGGTAGAGCCGGGGCAGGTCACGGTGGTTGAGGCCGCTTTGAGCGCGCAGGGCATGAGCCCGGTCCGCTTGGGCGAGGTGATCCCTAGTCAGGGCATTAGCTATATGGGGCAATTGCCATTTTAAACGTTGCTATTTTGATTTCTGGCGGCGGCAGTAATATGCAGCGGCTGCTTGAGGATATGGCTCTGCCCCATCCCGGGCGGGCGCGTCTGGTGCTGTCCAACCGGCCCGAGGCCGGTGGGCTGGCCAAGGCACAGGCGATGGGCGTTGCCACAGAAGTTCTGGACCACCGAAGTTTTGGTGACGACCGGGCCCAGTTTGAAACTGAGCTGCACAAGATCCTACTGGCCTACAAGGTTGATGTGATATGTTTGGCCGGGTTTATGCGCATTTTGGGCGCGGATTTTGTCAGCGCTTGGCAGGGGCGTATGCTCAATATTCACCCCTCTCTTTTGCCTAAATATCAAGGGCTCCACACACATCGGCGAGCCTTGGAAGCCGGTGACCGGCTGGCAGGATGCTCGGTGCATGAGGTTGTGCCGCAGTTGGATGCCGGCCCGGTTTTGGGATATCGTGAAGTTCCCATTTTGCCCGGTGACACGGCGCAAGATCTTGCAGATCGCGTTTTGGTGCAAGAACACCTGCTCTATCCAAAGATCTTGCGGGCCTTTTTGACCCGTTTTGAGCCGCCCAGCTAATGCAAATTATGGCCGCTTTCTTTTCATAGGGTTTCGCCATATTGTGTCCCGAATATCTCTCAAACAGCCGGATAGCCCATGCAGACATTGACCACACAAGCCGAGCTCGACGCCTTTTGCATGCGGGCGCAGGGCCATCCCTATGTGACCATAGACACTGAATTTCTCAGAGAGCGGACCTACTATTCGAAGCTTTGCTTGTTGCAAATGGCGGTTCCGGGAGAGGGTGAGGGGGATGCTGTTTTGGTCGATCCTCTGTCGTCTGATATGTCGCTTGAGCCGCTCTACCGCCTGTTTCGCGACACTTCGGTCGTGAAAGTGTTCCATGCGGCGCGTCAAGATCTCGAGATTTTCTGGAATGATGCTGAAATTTTCCCAACGCCTCTGTTTGATACGCAAATCGCGGCAATGGTCTGCGGCTTTGGCGAGCAGGTGGGCTATGAGACTTTGGTGCGCAAGATAGTCAAGCAACAGGTGGATAAATCGTCGCGTTTCACCGACTGGTCGCGACGCCCGTTGACCGAGGCGCAAAAGGCCTATGCACTGGCGGATGTGACCCATTTGCGGGGAGTCTATGAGTTTTTAAAAGCTGAGCTGGAGCGCACTAAGCGCACTGCTTGGGTGGTAGAGGAAACTCAATCTTTAACGGATCCTTCCATCTATGATACTGTTCCATCTGAGGCATGGCGCCGGGTGAAAACACGGACAAATTCAAATAAATTTCTTGCCTATGTGCGCGAATTGGCCGCCTTTCGGGAGTCCTATGCCAAGACGCGAAATATACCGCGCAATCGCGTGTTCAAAGATGATGCGATGGTCGAGTTGGCATCCACCAAACCCAGCACGCAGGAAGATTTGAACAAGGCGCGCCTGTTGCTGCGTGAAGCGCGCAAAGGGGTTATCGCTGACGGAATTTTGAGTGCGATCAAAACGGTGAATGCTATGGATGCGGACAGCTATCCACGGCTGCCGAAGGTGAATGACAAGCTCCAGGTCAATCCGGCTCTGGCCGATCTTCTAAGGGTGCTATTGAAAGCCAAATCTGAACGCTCTGATGTGGCACAAAAGATGATCGCCAGCACGGCTGAGCTGGATGCTTTGGCCGCCGGGCAACGTAACGTGCCGTCTTTAAAGGGGTGGCGGATGGATGTCTTCGGCTCGGATGCTTTGCGGCTTTGTGAAGGCAAGGTGGGCTTGGCTGTGAAGGGCAACAAAGTGAAACTGTTTGAGCTGTGACACGGGTCCAGATGCACGCGATATAGGAGAGTTCCATGGCGCAAGCCGGTTTTGAAGGTCTAGTTGAAACGTTTGAATTTCTAGATGATTGGGAGGAACGTTACCGGCATGTGATTGAGCTGGGCAAGGCTCTGCCTGATATGCCAGAGGCGCTCAAAGTCCCGGCGACAAAGGTCGAGGGTTGTGCCTCACAGGTCTGGCTGCATATAACCATAGAAAATGGCAATTTGACCTTCATTGGCGACAGTGATGCGATTATCGTGCGTGGGCTCATCGCAGTGCTCATAACGCTCTATTCCGGTCTTGCGGTTGATGAGGTTGGCAAGGTCGATGTTACCGCCGAATTGGCGCGACTGGGCCTGAATGAACATCTATCCTCGCAGCGGTCAAACGGGTTAACGGCCATGGTGGGACGCGTGGTGCAGACAGCAGCAGCCGCAGCTTAAGAGGTTGGGGAGAGCGTGGACAAAGCCGGTGTCAAATCGCCATATCCAGTATAGCGATACTCAAAGGCAAGCCCCATTCGGCGCGCACAATCCTGCGCTTTGGCCTTGAGTGCGGTGTCTTCGAGCTGTGCTTGATAAACGAGTGTGGTGTAATTTCCAAAATACATATCCCGCAACTGTGGGTGTTTGTCCAAGCCCATAGGTCGCCAGAAAAAAGCATCAAACTGCCGGACCAAAAAATCGGTGAGATAAAAGCAAGTGAGCTCTTCGCGCGCTTCAAAGGCGACGTTGCCCTCATAAAAACTGTAACAATGCGGCCCGGAAATCATCGAAACGCCCATCGAATCGCAGAGAGTTTGCAACTGCCCCCCGGTGCCGCAATCGGCATAGGCCACAAAAATCTCCGAATAGTCGTCCCGATTTTTTTCGATACAGGCTTTGACGGACGGCGTAATTTTATCTGGGGTATTGTGATAGACGGCGGGCAGACATTGCAAATCCATATGCTGCCAATCATTTGTCTTCATCAAGGCCAGGATTTCCCGCGCCAAAGCACCGCAGGCAATAAGCAGCACGCGACCTTGATTGTACAGCTGCATGCCTTCGGTCGCGAGCTGATCGTCTGAAACGGGCTTTACCATCTCACCTCATCCCCGCGCGGTTGTTGCAAAATCGGCCCCACCCAAGACCTATTGGTCCGCATTGGGTTTTGCTGGATTTTTGTTATGCGTTGGCGGCCAAACTGTTGTGTTTACGCGCCATGAATTCCTTGGCCGTTTCCACAGCAACCGCGGCATCGCGGCAATAGGCGTCAGCGCCGATCGCCTTGCCAAATTCCTCATTCAGTGGCGCACCACCCACCAAAACAGTGTAATCATCGCGCATGCCTTTTTCGACCATCGTGTCGATCACGACTTTCATGTAAGGCATTGTCGTGGTCAACAATGCGGACATGCCCAGAATATCTGGAGTTTCAGCTTCAATGGCTTCGAGATAGGTTTCGACCGAGTTATTGATACCCAGATCCACAACCTCAAACCCGGCGCCTTCCATCATCATGCCGACCAAGTTTTTGCCGATATCGTGGATGTCACCTTTGACCGTGCCAATCACCATCTTGCCCACGCGCGGCGCGCCGGTTTCAATCAGCAACGGCTTCAAGATAGCCATGCCGCCTTTCATTGCATTGGCGGCAAGCAGTACTTCGGGCACAAACAAAATGCCGTCCCGGAAGTCATTGCCTACGATGGTCATGCCGCCCACCAAAGCCTCGGTCAAAATGCGGTAGGGCTCCCATTTGCGTTCCAGCAAAATGTTAACGCCCTCTTCGATCTCTTCTTTCAAGCCGTCGTAGAGATCGTCAAACATTTGAGCGACGAGATCTTCGTCATTCAAGTCGGATAGGATGATATCGTCTTCTTGGTCAGACATTGGCCAGCGCCTTCTTGTGTTGCATACCTTCACCCGTATGCGGTCGGCGGATCGTTTTGGTCTTCACCGATTGCGACAACAAGTCCGCCGCTACCGACCTTTTGCCAAATGCTGCCAGTTTGTGGTGGTTGGCGCGCCTTAGCTGCTGCGACGCCTTCGGGTCTGCCGCAAGCGGGTGGGGCCATTGCCATCTGTGCCGTCACTGGCTGAGGAGAAGCCGCCCAGAGCAGCTTCGATCACCTGCAAGCTTGGGCGATTTTGTGGCACATGCGCTACCAATGCTGCGCGCATCGCCCGCAGGTGGTCAGGTGTGGTGCCGCAACAGCCGCCGATTATGGTTGCGCCGCAGTCGCGGGCCAAACTGGCATAATGGGCCATCAGCTCTGGCGTGCCGTCATAATGGATATGACCGTCGTGATATTTTGGAATCCCCGCATTGCCTTTCGCAACGATGGGCAGCTGCGTGCCAGTGTCGGAAAATCCCAAGACTGTCCGGAGCAGATCCGATGCCCCCACGCCACAATTGGCACCAAAGGCGAGCGGTTTGTTCGGAATTTTCTCCAGCAATTTCACCATATCCGGCGCAGTAATACCCATCATTGTGCGCCCTGCCGTATCAAAACTCATCGTGCCGACCCAGGGCAAATCTGCGAGAGCAAAAGCCTCTGCTGCGGCGCGGTACTCGTCGCCGAAAGAGATCGTCTCAACCCAAGCCACATCCGCACCACCGGCCTTTAAACCCTCGGCCTGTTCGTGGAATATTTCCACGGCCACGGCATAGGAGAGCGGGCCCATAGGCTCCATGATTTCGCCAGTAGGACCGACGGAGCCGGCGACAATGACCTCTCGACCAGAGGCATCCGCCACCTCGCGACCAATCTGCGCCGAGATGCGCGACAGTTCGGCGGCGCGTGCCTCTGCACCATGAAGTTTTAGTCGGGATCTATTGCCGCCGAAGGAATTGGTTAGAAATAAATCGGATCCAGCATTCACACTGCCTTTGTACAGCGCTTTGATTTTCTCTGGCGCGGTGAGACTCCAGAGCTCTGGCGCGTCTCCCGAAGACAACCCCATGTTGAACAAATTGGTTCCGGTGGCTCCATCGGCTAAAAGCCAATCGCGCTGTGCAAGCATGCGTTGCAAAGGGTTTTGCGAGACTGTTGTCATGTCATGGCCTTCTCAGTAACTTTGGTCTTACGTCATGCCTGAAAGCAAAACATGAGTGAAATTGATTTTCATCATGAAGATTATGAAAAATTGGCGATAAAATTTAGGCCCCCGGCCCGCCAAAACCTGCCCTCCGGGCCGGGCCGGGAAGTTTGATCTGATCGTAGGCGCTGCGGTGCGACAAAAACTTGCGGTCGGCAGGGGGTGAGCTCTCCTGTGCCGACTTGCCGCCCGTCGTACATTGCCATAAGAGGCGAGCAAAGCACGGAGAGTCACATGGCACGTCGCAAGTTGGTTTATGAAGGCAAGGCAAAGATCCTCTATGAGGGTCCAGAGCCAGGCACCTTGGTTCAGTATTTCAAAGATGATGCCACGGCATTCAATGCCGAGAAAAAAGATATCATCGAAGGTAAAGGCGTGTTGAACAACCGCTTGTCCGAATTTTTCATGACCGGTCTCAATACTTTGGGCATTCCGACCCATTTCATCAAAAGCCTCAACATGCGCGAGCAATTGATCCGCGCGGTCGAGATCGTACCTTTGGAAGTCATCGTGCGCAATTATGCCGCCGGCACCATGTCCAAGCGTTTGGGCATAGAGGAGGGCACAGCCCTGCCGCGTCCGATTGTTGAATTTTGTTTAAAAGATGATTCTCTGGGTGATCCATTGGTGTCAGAGGAACACATCATCGCGTTCAACTGGGCCAGCCAACAGGATTTGGACGATATGTTGGCGCTGGCTTTGCGTGTGAATGATTTTCTATCTGGCGTTATGTATGGGGTTGGTATTCGGGTTGCGGATTTCAAGATTGAGATTGGCCGCGTTTATGAGGGTGATTATCAACGCCTGATAATCGCCGATGAAATTAGCCCAGACAGCTGCCGGCTTTGGGATCTCAAAACGGGTGAAAAACTCGATAAAGACGTGTTCCGTCGTGATTTGGGCAGTTTGACAGATGCCTATGCCGAAGTGGCGCGCCGTTTACGGGTCTTGCCGGAAAACCCCGCGCCCATTAGCAAGCCCACTTTGATCAACTGACCTGAAGGACAAGACAATGAAAGCTATCGTCACAGTTATGCTCAAGAATGGCGTGCTCGATCCGCAAGGTGAGGCTGTCAAATCGGCGCTCGGAGGCCTTGGCTTTTCCGGGGTAAATTCCGTGCGTCAGGGCAAGGTGATCGAACTGGACTTGGCCGAGGGGACAGACCCGGCGGTGATCGATGAGATGTGCAATCGCCTTTTGGTGAATGCGGTGATCGAAAGCTATCAGCTGGACATCGCATAATGCGCGCTGCGGTTGTTGTATTTCCCGGATCGAACTGTGATCGTGACATGGTTGAGGCACTGCGCCAATCGGGCGCGGATGTGGCCAAAGTTTGGCATAAAGACGCCGAATTGCCGACGGGGCTAGATCTTGTGGCGATTCCCGGTGGGTTTTCCTTTGGCGATTATTTGCGGTGCGGCGCAATTGCGGCGCAATCTCCTATTTGCCGGGCGGTGGTCGATCATGCCACTCGTGGCGGTTATGTCTTGGGGGTCTGCAACGGGTTTCAAGTTTTGAGCGAAACAGGTCTGGTTCCTGGAGCGTTGATGCGCAATTCGAGACTGAAATTTCTGTGCAAAACTGTGGGGTTGACCGTTGAAACACAGGACAGCGCCTTTACCGCTGGCTATAGTCAGGGCTCTGAAATCCAAGTGCCAATTGCGCATCATGACGGCAATTACTATGCCACAGAAGACGATCTTAGAGCCCTGGAGGGCGAGGACCGGGTGGCGTTTCGCTATAGCGACAACCCCAATGGGTCAATGTCTTCAATTGCCGGTGTATTGTCTGCCAATCGCCGCGTTTTGGGCATGATGCCGCATCCGGAGCGGGCGATGGATGCGCAGATGGGATCGGCTGATGGGCAGGCGCTTTTCCGCGCGTTGGTGGAGCAAACCACCCTGGCCTAGGCTTGGCCGCTTGAATGGCGCCGCCGAGCACCGTAACGCTAGTGCATGTCTTCCGTTACTGAAAACTCCGAAACACTCACACCGCGTGTCGCCAACCTGTCTTGGCGGGTGCGGATTGCTTTGTTGACGATTTTCTTGATTGCTGTTGCAACCGTATATTTTACCAACCAGTTGCTCACCGCCAGATTCACGCAATCCACCCTTCAAAGTGCCCAGCTGCGTTTGGCGCTATATTCTGGCAATATGGTCAGTGAGCTGCAACGCAACTCGATCGTGCCTCGGCTGCTCAGCAGTGACGCAGAGCTGGTGGGGGCTTTGAGCTCTCGAGATTATCAGCGGACCTCGCAACGCTTGCTGTCATTTGTCGATGAAATTGGCGCGGCGGCGATTTTGCTGTTGGATTTGGATGGCCGCGTTGTGGCGGCGACTGATCGCAATCGTTTGGGTGAATTGCAACGCAATTTGCCACATTTTGTCGAGGCGGCCCGGGCCAGTGAAACGGTGTTTACCACCCATAAAATGGATGCGGGCGGGTATGATTTTGCCTATTCACGCCGCGTGGTGGCCAATAACAAAACCCTTGGTGTGATCGTGGTTGAGGTGGATTTGCGGAAGTTTCAATCGGCTTGGGCGGGAATATCTGACGCGGTGATCGTATCTCTGCCCAATGGTCTGATTGTCTTGGCCACAGAGAAAACTTGGATTGGCCTGCCTGAAGAGGAGGCGCTGGCGGTGCGTTCTGCGCCC
>Ga0228626_1000148_pt1 | contig 31391 bp, 27 predicted proteins | sample 31DmetaG_FD_183028 | JGI IMG/M metagenome (GOLD analysis project Ga0228626, IMG submission 183028) | Seawater microbial communities from Monterey Bay, California, United States - 31D | ecosystem: Environmental > Aquatic > Marine > Coastal | place: USA: California | collected 2016-10-26
GCGAATACCAATACTGGTCAGGCAATCGTGCAACCCCTAGTCGAGAGTGGTGAAATCCTCCGCCTCAGCAACGAAGTGGTACAGCCCTTTTACCGTGAAAAATCCCTACAGGCACAAGCTTGGGTGAAACAATATTTCGACCCGCAGCTCAATTACCACATTCACCGTAGCGAAGGCGCACTCTTCCTCTGGGCTTGGTTCGAAGGCCTGCCAATTAGCTCCCACGAACTCTACGAACGCCTCAAAACTCGCCATGTACTCATCGTCCCAGGCAGCTATTTCTTCTTCGGCCAAGATGACTCTGATTGGAAGCACCGTGACGAATGTATCCGTATCAACTTTACCATGCCTGCAGGGGACGTTGAAACTGGCATTCGCATCATCGGCGAAGAAGTCTCAAAAGCTTATGCTGAAAAGTAAAGATTCGGCGTGACAGCCTCCGCTTTCGCTGCGCTCAAGCGTAGAATCTCAGAAATGTTTTGTTGCGAAGCGCATGACCAAATCCACCTTCATGCAATATGCGGACTAAAAGTCAGGGCTTGCCAAGCCGGAACTGGAGCGCGAAATCCTTCAAAAAGGCTACGGTCCGCCTACGCTTCTTCGAAGCTTCGACGTGACAGCCTCCGCTTTCGCTGCGCTCAAGCGTAGGCTGGTGGGCCCGGTGGGATTTGAACCCACGACCAAAGGATTATGAGTCCTCTGCTCTAACCGCTGAGCTACAGGCCCGGTTGGAAAGTTTTATCGTTTGCTGCATAAGTGTGCGTAAAATACGCGCTCATATACAAAAAACGGCAGTGCAAACTCATGTGCAAAAAATGTGCTGCAAACTTATGCGCAAATCTTTCATCACATGAATATTACTCTGAAGCGTGACGAAAAAACCGATTCTACCGATCAACAGCAAGCTTTGATTCCTCAAAAACACGAAGAGAATACTCATACGGAATCTTCCCGCGCTCTTAATAATAGAAAACGAATGACTTAACCAAAGACCTGCCTGCGCAGGCCTTGAATCACCGCAAGGCCGCCCCAATTACCGCCTTTCATCGTATTCACCTTCGGTGGATGCTTGCGCCCACGCTCCATTTGCCAGATTCTGGTAAAGCCTCGCACAAACTCAGCTGAGCCCAAAATCGCCCCATCGGTAAAATAGCGGACACGGCAGCGCAGCATCACAGCCTTCGGCAACTGCCCATCTTCCAGTTCCAACACCTTCAGCGCACGTTTACGCGTCATCTCAGATAAGCCGGGCTCAGACGCACGCTTACCAAAAATCAGCGAGCGGTGCGCACGCAACGCTGAATCGATTCGCTTCGCGCCATGGTCACTCCAAATCTGAATCAAGCCCTTCTTGGCCTCAACAAATCCGGCCACAGCCTCCGAATAGCCACAGAAGCGATAATCCTTCGGATCCTCGACTAAACCAGCACGCACCGGATTGAGATCGATGTAAGCCGCCATCGTCTGTAGTGGATTCCCCTTTCCTTCAACCAAGACTGATTTAAAGCGATCCGCCCACAATGTGCCGTAGCGTCGATTATTACGGTTATACCAAACAGAGAAGCGCTGCTTCACTGTTTTCATATACTCAGAGACATCGCCCATCCGTGCGCGTAGCTTACGTCGAATTTCATCCGCCTCCTCACCACCCGCTTCAAGTTTAGACTCCAAAACCTTCGTCGAGGCAGTTTGAAATTTGGTCGGCTTGGGATACAACACCTTATACCGCCGCATCAGCTCTACATCCGATAGAACCGCTTGCTCAGGGATACGCAACAGCACGTGGAAATGATTCGTCATCACGCAATAAGTCAGAATCTCTGCCCCACAGAATTCAGCCACTTGCCAAAGCATTTTACGCAACATCTCCTTCTCGCGATCCTTGAACAACATCTCACCATTCACCGTGCGCGTCATACAATGATATACCGCGGAAGCCCCACTAACCTTTGTCCGGCGCATTCTCATACAATACAACGAAACCAATAAATGAAAAAAGTCCAACTGATCGACTACTTATAGCCTGACACTAGATTTTGCCCCTCGTTCCTTCCTTGGAGCAATCGAATCTTCCATCCGTGCGAAAGCTCAGGAAGACGAGAGCATCCATGGCGAAATTCTTCGCCGCCGGGCCGAACAAATCTGGCGGGTGGCGCTCTGTCTACACGCTGCAGAGAACGGAGCCAAAGCGGCATTGAAGCCAATGACTTTGGAAACCTCGAAATGTGCGGAATGGATTGTTGTCAGATACCATAAGTTGCTGAACTGAATTCAGTCGCCCTGAGTCAGGAAATAACCGAGAGTGTGCAGATGAATGATGAAGTGTGGCAACAACTGCTCTCTCTGGAAAGCCGGGACATTGTAAGCGGATGGTTTAAGTGCATCCACAGTCGTGAGTTGAACTGCAGGCGCACAAAGGAAATCAATTCGGCTGCAAAACAGGCTCGGGAGTATTTTCGTAACGCGAGTGGTGCGAGCTATTCAGTCAGGCCCTTATTGGCTTTTTATGGCGTGGCCAGTTTGAGCCGGTCGCTTTTGCTTCTGCTTAAACGTTCTGGCGGAGAGGAGAGTCTCAAAGGCAGTCACGGTTTAGAGACTGTAGACTGGAATACCATTCTTTCAACTGATGTGGCGCAGGGCATACGCGACCTTCGTGAGCTTCGAATACGGACAACCTCAGGTCTTTTTTCGGAATTCCTCGCGCAAACCGGGAATCGTATCTGCATTCATATTAACTCTTCCAGCGTCGAATGGGAGCTTCCATACACGGTTCCTGAGCCCGGAGTTACAATCAGTTTTGGCGACTTGCTGTCCAGGTTGCCCGATTTAAGGAAAGAGGTTCCGGGTGAAGCGGGTGGGGGACTATATGCACGGGTTCAGAATCTGACATACGATAAGGGGAACGGAGTTGCGATCGAGGTAGGCCATCAGCCGTTTCAGGTATTTGCAAACGACTATCTGGCGGAGGGTTTTAAATATGAAGCTAAAGACCCTTACGGTTCACTGACTTCCGACGCAGCAAACTTCGGTGAGCACTTGCCGCAATTCATCCATGCCTATGTGCATAAGACATTCGGTACGATACCCGACCTGTATCTATGCCAGCCCTTTTCCAAGGACGTCCGGTTTTCCCAGTTGGCGATAACATATATGCTCTCCTACATACTCGGCATGCTTGTTCGTTACTTTCCGACACATTGGATGGCCTTAATACAAGGCGACAAGGGGGATGCTCTCTGGCCTGCAATCAACCGTATCCAGCAACTCGTTGAGAACTCGTTTCCAGAATTGGTTGTCGAGTTGATTCAACATACGCTGAAGAAAGCGGGCGAGGATCAAGTTGAGCAGAAATAAGTGTTTTTGATCACTTACTCGGTCATCGTATTTGGCGGTCATTCATTCAAAAGCGTAATCTTATCCCTGAGTGACTCAACGGTGATGCCTTTTTTAATCACTCGGTATCCTTGTGTAAAACCACTGTCGAAAGCTTCACAGAATAAGCACCAGGCAGCTTCATTCGGAATATCGAAAATCTGCTCTAATCGCTCACGGTTCAAATTGAGTGTTCCGTACACGCGATCAGATGAAGGGGCGTAGAAACCATGCACCTCCGGGTTGAACTTAACGCCATATTCGTAGCCGAATTCTCTCGCGGCATGAGTGTCGTAGTATTCGCTGAAACGATCCGTGTAACCTCTTAGATACTCTTCCTCCAAGTCAGTCGCAGTCATTTCATCGATCCCGTCAAACTCGCGATCCCTTCGGATCGCCTGTTCTGCGTGTTTTCTTACCCATTCATCTTCGTATTCGGGCATGGTGCCGGGATACTCCTTGAGTGCCTGCATTTCTCCTTTCAAGTAGGCAAGTTCGGGCAAGCTCCATTCTTTCTCGGGAGTCGAAGGGTCTGGGGTGGCTACTGATTCTTCTTGCCCACTAAAAAGCAAAAAAGCCGCGATTGTCATGAGGCATACAAACAGGGCGCTGTTTACAAGGAAAACTCGCTTTGCGCGAAGTAGGGGTGCGTTCTTGCCGCCAGTTTCCTTTTCGCCCGCTTTCATGCTGGAGATAGTTACTGCCCAAGTATCCGAAGACGCAGTTGCTCCTGTTCAGGTGTCGTGGGTTGGATGGTTTCGAGCCAGTGTGTTGCTGCTTCTGAAGCGTCTGATCGCGTCAAGGCTTGAAGGATTGCAGTCTGTAGTCGCACACTCGCTCCCGGGTAGAGCTGCATTAAGGGCAAATCAGCCAACTGGTGGGTCTCCCTTAGAATATTGAATGCGGTGATGCGCATGCTCTCTGTTTGCTGCTGGTCTCTCAACGTTGCCTTAAGCCGCTCTTTGAACACCAAGGCTCGCTCGGGAAGCAATACTCCATTTTTTGCGAGGAAATGCTCAGCCTGCAGCGCAGTCTCGGCCAAGCTATTCTGTTCTATAAAGAGTTTATCGATCAGGACGAAGGGCGTATCGGCTTGTGCCTCTGCCCTGAGCCGGGAGAAGTTTTCAACGTAACTTCTGAACGCGGTGTCCCGCAACGTGATCGGCTGGTTCGTGTTGCTCGTGATTTGAGCTAACAAGCTGAGTTCTCCACTATTCGATGCTATGCTGCCGTATTTCTGAAGCACAGCTTGGAAAAAAGGCCAACGATCCAGCGGTGGTTGATCCGCAGGAAGCAGTTTCTCGATTTCCTGAGTCGCTTGTGCTTTGAGCGTCTCTAGGTCTTCAATCTGGCTCAATTGGAAAAGAGCCTCCCGGAAGGACTCTGCCGATAGTGCCTGTTCCCAGTATTCTATATCGGAGAGTCGCTCCCTGGCAGCCTGCTCCAGCATCATGGGCCGGTCTGGCTTGTTTCCGAAGACGAACCAGAGCAGGCCCGCTGCGATGCAAGCGTTTATAATGCACAAGCTGATAACTAGAAGGCGACGCATGCTTGAATGCCTTCTGAAATCGCTGACTCTGGCAAGCATGTTTTGAGGCAATAGGCGCTGTGGCTTTGATTTTAATTCATGCTGGATATTAGTAATGTTAATTAATCTTAGTCCGCTCGGACTAACGAACAGAGGCTTTGCAAACTTCGGCACAAAAAACTTGCGTAGGGTATACCTGTATCCATTCTGCGTGTGCAACAATCGCTAATAAACCTGAAAATTCCTATGAAATTATCTAATTTATCTCTGCTTGCCTTGCTCTTTTTGACTCCTCTGGTTTGCACCGCTGGTGAACCGAGCAAGGGTACCGTGATCATGATCAGCGGTGTAAGCAGCTGGCTTGTCTTGAGTTCCGGTTTTATCTTGTGGAAGGAAGTTCGGAAAAGCCGCGGATCCAAGCACGACGAAAAATAATTCAACGAAAAGGACTTTCCCATGATTTCGTTGAAAATCGGCCCATGCCTCCAAGCCGTCGGCACGGCATTCTTACTTGCTGCCAGCGGGTTGAGTGCGCAGACTGCGGCGATCTTACCCTTTGAAACTGACTTTGAAAGTGACGAGGGTTACACGCTCGGACCGCTGGCGAGCGATGCATGGTGGCAGATTGGTTCGGGTCTGGATGCTTCGATTGTCGCACCAGGTGCAGCTAGTTCGCAGACGCTCAATTTTTTCGGAGTTGATTCGCTGGATTTGTTCACCGATTCGGGGAATGCACCCGTCTCTTGGATCGATTTTTACCTCAAGCCTGTATTCGTCGATCCCCTGGAGCTTCCCGAAGTCATTGAAACGGAGCAATCCGCCGTCACTGGGTTCGTCAAGGTGAACACTCAAGGCGAGGTCTATGCCATTGATGGCGACGGGCTTGGAGGTGGGAGTTGGGTGCCCTCTGGTGAGCTACGGAATCTTCAAGGAAATCAAGGAAGCGAAGTGTCTGCCGACTGGATACGGCTGACCTACCGGCTGGATTACACCACCAAGAAGTGGGATTTGTTTGTCGATGGCGAGATGGTTATGGTTGATCTTGGCTTCCTCGATCAGTCGATTTTAAGCTTAGGATCGTTTTCCGCTCGTGCGGATGGTGAAACTGCGACGCAGCTCGATTATTTTTATGCCGGCAACGAAAACCCTCTTTATGTTGATACTTCAAATGACGGATTGCCCGATGATTGGTTGACCGCTCAAGGCTTGAGTATCTATTCCAATCAGCGTTCAGGCGATTCCGACCAGGACGGTCTCGATAACCTTCTCGAATACCGGATTGCCTCCGATGCCGGAAACCCGGATTCAGACGGCGACGGTGTTAACGATGGTGCTGAATATTTCGCTGGCGCGGATCCTGTTGCGGCAGATGTATATAGTTTGAGCGCATTGCCCTTCACTGAAGATTTTGAAGCCTACGCTTCTGGTTCGCTCGGGACGCAGGGTAACTGGACGGTGGTTGGAAACAGTGCCGAGATTCAAAGCACGGATGTGTGGGACGGTTCGTCTGCTTTATCTTTGGACGGTGATACTTCTGCCTCAAACGCACTTGACGGCTTTGGCCAGTCGGTCGTTTGGATTGACCTCTATCTGAAGCCAACAGCTGCAAGCGAGTCGCCAGATCTCGCAGGAGATGCCGCAGTGGGGTATTATTTTAATGAAGAAGGCCGTCCAATCGTCTTCGACGGCTCTGGTGGCAATGGCTCCGGTTTTTGGAAACTGCTTGATGCCGCCCAGTCCTCTGACTGGCGACGCGTGACCGTTAAAATGGACTACGGTGCACAGGCCTACGACTTTTACCTGGATGGTGAACGCCTTGGAGCGGGGCTCGGTTTCGCCCATGCACAACCTTTTATTTCCCGCATCAGCGCCGCAGGCACGACTATGGTCGATGATATTTTCGTCGATACGGTGGAGCCTGCGGCACTCGACGACGACCGTGATGGCTCGACCAATGCGGAGGAAATCGCGGCAGGCACGAATCCCGCTGCATTTGATTCGGACGGCGACGGCCTGGCCGACTCGCTCGAAATTTTGTGGGGATTCGATCCGAATGTGGGCGACGCCACCTTAGCGCAGCCGATCGAAGTCACCTCGGACGTTTACGTTTGGACGACCTCATTCGCTGTCTCGGAAGGCTACACATCTGGAGTCCTGGCCGGCCAGAACGGATGGACGGCATCGGGACAAAACGAAGTCACTACGCTTGAAGAAGCATCGATTTCAGACGATCCCGCTACGGACACCGTTCTCGAACGCATGGCTGGCATGGGTGAGCTTCGTCGCGTCTGGATCAGCTTTCGCGCCAAGTTGATTGCGGGAGATCTGCCCACGCTCGAATCAGACGCCGATAGCTTTGCAGGTGCTTTCGGCGCATCCTCGGATTCGAAATTGGCTGTCTGGGATAATGTCTCCGAGAACTGGGGCACATTTACGACAAGTGCAGATTTAACCGAGTGGAATGACTACGCCCTGTATTTTGACTATGTGGACCAAGTCTGGACGCTTTGCCTCAACGGAGTGATCGTGGCCGATGGTTTGCCTTTCCGTGACCAAAACTTGGTCACCTTCTCCCGTTTCAAAGCACTTCAAGCGAAGGTAGAAGAAGCCACAGCCGATTTCGAGCCGGCAACCGCATATTTTGACGACATTCGCTTTGCCAATACTGAACCCGCCAACATGGATTTCGACGGTGACGGCTTGCTCAATGGTCAAGAGCGACAGCTCGGAAGCGACCTTTATTCCTCCGATACGGACGGCGATAGCATGGACGATCTCTGGGAATACGAAAACGGCCTCGATCTACTCGTGAACGACTCTGCCCTTGATGCAGACGGTGACAGTTTGACTAATGCTGATGAGTTTGCCGCAGGGACTAATCCACATAGTACCGACACTGATGGTGATGGCTATCACGATGATATGGAGCTATGGCTCTTTTCCAGCGACCCTTTGGATGCGAATGCTGCCGGAGAATTTCTCGGTCTGTCTGATTTCACTCTGGCATCGATTAATGGCGCATCTGGTGCAAGTGGCTTTGAGTCTGGACTTGATCTTGGCCGTTTCTTCTTTGAGGGGGCTGGAAGTGGATTGCGCAGTGGAGGAGATAGTGGACAATTCCTTCATAAGGCTGCCACTGGGAACTTCTCAGTAACGCTTAAATTGAATGCGGGTAACCCGAGCGAAGATTTCGATCTGGCACTGATTGCGCGTGAATCACTCGGGACAACATCGAAGTTCATTGGATTGGAATCCCAATCAAACCGCCGCTACTACAGATATCACCGACGAGCGGCTGTTAATTCCGATTTGGAAACAATTAAACACAATTACCGCACTCAAGGGGATCGTTGGATGCGGCTTGAGCGTTTGGATGATACCCTCCTTGCTTATGCCTCTCATGATGGTGAGAGCTGGGTGCTCGTCGGCTCCTACTCTCAAGCCTTGGGTGAAACTCTACTGGTTGGGGCCTTTCTCGATACCGGTTCGAAAAACAAGCTTCGGGCGGTTGATGTCACCTTCGTTGAGTGGAAGGCAGACCAGGATGGAGATCGTTTGTGGGACGATGAAGAACTCGCCTTTGGCACATCGCTGAGTTCAGCGGATACGGATGGCGATGGGCTATCTGACTATGAAGAATTGATTTCGCTTGGCACCGATCCTTTGGTTGCCGACGCCATCTCTATTGGCGAGGCTTCTTATTCAAGCGGCGGATCGGCTTTCACCCAGTCTGCAGGGACATGGCGCGCAAATAGTGATGGCTCTGTTGTCGCTCTCGATTACAGGGGAAGCCTTGATTATTCGGTTCAAATCAACTCACCCGGATATTACCGGCTTGATCTCGAAGTGCGCGAAGGAAGCGAGTTTCGCGATGCAAGCCAGTTTCGGATTCTTGCCTATCTAGGAGATACTTTTGTCGGTGAAGCTGCTGTTCGTGCGGTTCCCGCTGAAGCCACGCTGGTCAGCTTCTGGTTGCCCTGGCAGGCTCTGGGCAATTCGAGCGTCCGTTTCGAGTGGATTCCCGTCGAAGAAGGCGCGTCCTTGCGTATCGACTCTATTGCGTTATCACCGTTGGAATTCGTCGACACGAATCAGGCGGAAGCTTGGGAATCTAACAAAATTGCAGATGAATTTGGCCTACACGAAAGCGGTTTAATCGGCTCTTATGTATCGCCCTACAATCTCAATGGCAAAGCGTATGATCTGAATTTGGTTTCCATTGTTCGGGACAGTGATGCTACCGCATTCACCCCAAATCGAGCTCTTTCCGATAGTTTCCACGTAGATTTGCCTCTCGGAGCCAAGGATGGCGCAGACGCATTCTCAATCAGCTCACATAATGAAGCTATTTCAGAGAGTATCTCGGTCGATTGGGAAATTGCTGACTTTGCGGATTTGTCCCTTGTTGATGTCCGATACATTCGCCCCGGCGATAGCCTCCTCATTGGCTGGAGAGGCGCATCAGATGCAGCCCCTGTGAACGGCGTCTATTTTGAGGTTTTCAAGGCCCCTGATGCAGATGATCTGACTGCTACAAATAGTCGTCAGGCATACGTGGATCTGACCACCGCGCCAGTGGATTCGGTTGCTCTTTCCGATTTCCTTGCAGAAGGGATTTCGACTGCGTGGGATGCCGTGGTTGCTGGGCGACTGCTGCATGCAGACGGTTCGGGTGTTCCATTCACGAATGCGGATCGTGATTTACTGCCGGTCTCCAGCGCCCCCTCCACCTCTGTTCTCCTTCTTGACGGTTTCGGGTTGAAGGGCGACGAAGTCAGCACGGTTCGCTTCGAGGAGCCGGGACAATACTATGTTCGTGCAACGTGGCGCGAAAGTGACGGAACTGTTTACGAATCAATTTTAGGAATCGAGGCAGTTGATGTTGAGCTGGGAGCAACTGTGGCTGCGCTGGTCAATTTCGAGCGCCTGTGGACGCCGGATCTGCTTCCAGAAGCGGTGACTGTTGATGCAGACAGCCATATTATGTTAAGCGAGTTGTTCGGTGCTTCATCGAGAGAGTTCGATCTGCTATCTGCGTCTCCGGTAAATGGTAGAATTGTAGCGCGCCTGCCAGACACAGGTGCTGTGGTCGACATCGTTGAGGTCAGCGCAATTATGGACTATAGTCGCCTGTTTGGTGGATCACACCGCGTCATCGAAGTTTTTGCTGACGGAACTGAGCTGGTCGAGTTCACGCTAGCACTCGGCGGCGATTTTCCGCCAGACTTCCAAATCCATTTGACTCCAATCAGCGCAGGAGTGCTTTTCGAAGACGGAGGGATTGACCAGTGGATTACCGCAGATCAACTGGATGAGGTCGGTCGATACCGTTTCCGGGTGACGGTTCCTGCCGATCTGCCCAGTAATGGTTGCCATAACTATCAACTCTTTCAGGCAGATACGGCTATTGGAACTAAAATTTAAGGATGTTGGGTTACCTCAGATACGTATCGCTTTTCTCTGCGAGCATGTTGCTGCTAGCTGGGGCTGTCTGTGCCTCGGAGACCGTGGAACGCTATCTCGCAAGTAATACTTCTTTGAAAGAGGGAAAACGGCTTTTAGCTGATTTCGATGCGCCCTTATCCGCAGAGGTCTTAACGAGTTGCCTTGAGTTCTTGCGCCACAATTTCCCTGAGGACGAAGTCGCTATCGGGCGTGTGCGCCAAAACGACCTCGCGGATTGGCTCATTCAGCAACCCGCGCACACGGAGGCCTGCACGGTCGCGATCTTGCAAGTTGTGGCCGATGAAAATGCCGATTTGCTCTGGCGCGAATTTTGCGTGCAGAAACTGGCTCTCGCACTAGAGCAAGCCTCGCTCAGCGAAGAGAGCACGAGGCAATGTCTGAATACGCTTATCGAGAAAGCAAGCGACACCCGGATTTCCTTTTCCGGCAGTGCCTTGCTTGGACTTTACCGTCTATCGAAAAAGGATGCTCCATTGGTAGAACCCTCAAAAGTAGCAAGTTTGGCTGAGCATGTGGTTGAGTCCCCCGATTTCGCTGGAGCAAACAAAGTTACTGCATTACAGGTTGCTGGACTCTCCGGCAGTGAAAAAGCGGTTCATCTGGCTCGCAAATATGCCGAGGATGAATCCATGCCGATGCAGCTGCGAGTCTCCGCAGTCGCTTTGCTCGGCAACGCTGGAGACGAGAGTGATTTAACCGAACTGGAAAAGCTGACCCGAAGCTTGGATTTTCGCCTTCGTAAGGCGGCAGAGGGTGCCATTTCAAATTTAACCAAGACATGAAAAAGAAGAAACTACTAAGTCGTTTAGCATTTATAGCATTGTGTTACGGGGGCATTTTACCGGTTTGTCTCCTTGCAACCAACGATCCCGACTGTTGTGACGACGATAGTTGTGCGGACATGTGCGACTGCACAGATTATGCGGACGACCATCCCTGCGAATGTAGCAGCAGTGGTAGCGGTAGCGGCAGCTCTTCTGCGAGTTCGGTTGAGTTCAGTATTGGTTTCCCTAGCTTTGCCGATGGTGATCAGTTGCGGACAGGGACATTGCGCTTCCACCACGAGGAACCCAGTCTGACGATGTTCACGCTCCAGGGGTTGGATTACCTCTCTCCTTCAGGCTCCTACATTTCACAGATTGAAGGCGATTTCACTGCAAGCGAAAAAGTGACCATCACCGTGGCCAACCGCCGCGGGCAGGGAAGAGCCTATAGAGTTTCCGATGGCAGCGATACTGGTGTAGCCATCGACAGCTCAGTAAGGAAAGTTTACGAACTGAAGATGCTCGATGCCAGTCGCGATCCGATTGTAGATGTGGCTCCCACATACGTCCGCTTAAATAACAAGAACAAGGGCACTTACATCCTCTTGGACTATGCGACGGGAGAAGCTATTGAAGAAGTCGACGAGTATGGCCGTGTCTCCACTTTCCAGGATGTTGATACAATTCGGGATGAAGGCGTAATCGTGCAAATCGCTTATCCGGGAGGCCTGATTGACTTTCATGTGATTGACCCTGACTTCGAGTACGAGATCCGTTTCTATGAAGCAGGAGACTTCGCTTACAATGCGACGACCGACCGTTACGAGTTGAACACAGGAGTCGATCCTATTACCGACGCAACCAAGCGTTTTAATGTCGTCAATCCGGCTTACGACAGCCAAGACATCGACGAGGCTATCATCACTCGTTACTGGGATGGTCGCACGACGCAGTGGCAATTCCAGTATTTTGCCAACAACGACCTTTGGGAACTTCGTATCGGCGAAGTTACCTCAGGCACCTTCACGCTTCTGCGCCGAGAAGAAGCCCAATTGGTTGAAAATCAGGACGGCACCGAACGGACTGACGTGAAGCGCATCTATAACGGAGATGACAGCCTCCTTTCTGAAGTGATCAAAAAGAGCGAGCGTATCGCCGACGCGTTCAAGCTGGTTGAGAAAATCGTCGATCCGACCGGAGCGAATATGATTACGCGCTACGGCTACTACGCTGATGGTGCTAACGCAGGAAAGATGAAATTCAAAGTTGAGCCGGATGGAACTTGGCACATGTTCGATTACGACAGCGAGGAGCGCAAAATTCTTGAAGTCGAATCATGGTTGGATGTGGCGCTTGATGAGGAAGCAACCGCCTCTCAAATGGCGGCACTGGCTAAAGTGACTGAGTACAGCTATACCCCGGTTGATTCGGCAGATGACGGTTCGTTGCAGCCGGACTCAGCTCGCACCGAGACCGTCAGCATTTTGGGTACAGTCAGTTCCGTCACTTGGAACGCCTACTACCGCGACGTCAATGGGCAATATTTTGAAGTGAGTGAACGTGCCACCGCACAAAACAGTGCCTATGGCGACGCGGCTAACTTGCGTAGCGAGACGATCCATTACGCAACAGTCGCCGAAGGCGAAACGGCTCTACGTTCCGGTCGCGTCAAAAAGCGCACCAGCGAGAGTGGAGCGATCCAAGAGTTCGATTACACTGAAAACGGCAACGGTGACTTTGTGGTTTCCGAAACTCACCTCCATGCGGACGCCCCGAGCGGTGTCGCTTACAAGTCGACACGTCGGGATAAAACCTACGATCCATCGGCTAACTTGATCCGCGACGAAATGTTTGTCTTTGATGGTTCAGACTACCAGAGCGTTTACTATCTGGCGCACTCGTATGATGCCGACCGCAATAAGACCGAGAGCCGCCGCTTCGACGGCATAACGGGTGGGCGCGTGACCTATTCCGCAACCTATTCGCATGGTAAAGCGGTGACTGAGGTGGACGAAACTGGTCTTACCGTAAACACCACTTATGATGTTCTGGACCGCAAAGAATTTGAGGTCATCACTGGATCAACCGCCGCAGGAGTCGGTGACATCATCAAGTATTACAGTTACTCGACAGCCGCGACAGGTTGCGGGTGCACGGCTGCGGAAGTGCTCATCCAGAATCTCGACGGTACGCTGAGCATGACCGAGGTCAATGAGACCGACCGGGTGAAGCGGAAGACTCGCACTGTCGATGTCAACGGTATGGAGACGCTCTACGAATATAGTGACGGAGGTCGGATCACCGCCGTCACTAATCCCGACGGTTCGACCCGAATCACCACCAAGTATCTGGATGGTCGTATTAAATCCGTTACCGGAACAGGTGTCGTCCCTCAATACTACACTTACGGTGTCAATCCAGATGGCTTCATGTGGACACGTGTGGATGCAGTAGATGCTACTTACGCAGGTGTTGAAGATATTTCAGCGGCAACAGGCCTGCGCTACACGAAAAGCACGGAGGACCTGCTTGGCCGCACGGTCCGGGAGGAATCCCCTTCTTTTACAGGTGGTGTCCTGCTCCGTGAATATTCCTATGATGCTTACAGCCGCCTGGAAAGCCAGAGCGAGACCGGACGTGCCGATACCTTGTATATTTATGGAACCAGCGGTGAACTCATTCGCAGCGGCCTCGATGTGAACGATGACGGGCAATTGGTTCTTGCCTCAAACGACCGTATTACGGATTCCGAGCGCATATACAGTCTTGAAAGCGGTGCATGGTTCGACTTGTCGACGACTCAGGTCTACCCGACCGCCAACGATGCGTCGGCCGTCACCGTATCGACCTTGAAAAGGCGCCTTTCCGGTTTCTCAGGCGCGCTGACCAGCGAATCGATCAGCGAGGATATCGACGGCAATCAAATCGTCAGAAGCGTTGAAATCGACCGTGCCAACAGGACCGTCACCCGCACCTCGACGACACCCGGTTCCTCCATCAATGCGGTCAGTGTCTCGATCAACGGCTACCTCAAGGAGCAAAACTCCACGACCGTGGCAGCCTCGACGACTTTCTCCTACGACGGGCTCGGTCGACGCATTGCAGTTAAAGACCCCCGGCACACCCAATCGGTCACGATTGATTACTACACCGGCACCCGCCAGGTTTTCACTCAGACGGATGCGGCGGGTAACACCACTTCATTCACCTACTACGGAAACGGCGTGGCCGGAGCCGGACAGATCAAGTCGGTGACCAACGCACTGAGCCAGTCCACCTACTATGCGTATGACTTACTCGGACGGCAGATCCAGACCTGGGGTGAAACCGACTACCCGCAGGAATACGGATACAATGCCTTCGGAGAACTCTCCACACTCACTACATGGCGTGATGCTGCCGATACCATTGATTTCAGCACCGCGACTTGGCCCGCACCAACTGCGGGAACAGGAGACACCACGACCTGGACTTACGCTCCGGCCACCGGTTTGCTGACACGCAAAGAATACGCCGATGGCAACGGAACTGACTATTCTTATGATAGCGCCAACCGCCTCTTAGTGCGCACGTGGGCACGCAATGGAGGACTCGATACCACTTACGGATATGATGCTGCCACCGGCGAGCTGCTCACCGTCGATTACGAAGACGCGGCCACCGCCGACATCACCTATACCTTTGATCGCATGGGTCGCCAGTCCACTGTCAGCGATGCCACCGGCACCCGTAGCTTCGACTACTCGGACACGTCGCTGAGATTAAATAGAGAAACGCTGCCATCCGCCTTTTATGGCGATGTCATTTTGGAGCGCGCTTACGAGAACGGCACCGAAACCAACGGACTCGCGGGTCGCCCTGCAGGCTACCTGCTCGGAACAAGCATAGATCTTGATGCTTATCAGAGCGTCGAGTATGCTTACACGGCCAACGGACGTTTCCAGAGCGTGACTGATGGCACCGACAGCTTCAACTATTCGTATGAAACGAACAGTAACTTGCTCGCCTCGATCACAGCTCCGCAGCACTCCGTCGATTATACCTATGAGCCGAATCGTGACGTGCTGATTGAGGTCGATAACCAAGTCTCCGGTAGCACGATTTCCAAGTATGGGTATTCGTATGATGCGCTCGGCCGCCGCGATGATCGCACCCAGAGTGGAAGCGAGATCAATACCGCAAGCACCGACGACTTCATTTATAACACTCGCAGTGAAGTCACAGGTTCGACCAACAGCGTCGAGACCGCTACGGTATGGAACCCGACCTACTCGTTCGATAAGATCGGCAACCGTGAAAGCAGCACAGGCTCGTTTGCCGCCAGCTACACGGCCAACGAACTGAACCAATACACCGCGATAGATTCCACGAATCCAGTCCATGACGCCGACGGTAATCTGACCTCGGATGGCATCTGGACTTATACTTGGAACAACGAAAATCGACTCGCTTCAGCCACGAACGGCACCGTCACCATCGACTTTACTTACGACTATCAGGGGCGCCTAGTGAAGAAGGACGATGGCAGTACCGTCGAGGTTTACGTTTATGAAGGCTGGAACCGGATTGCCACCTTCGAGCTTCAAACTTCGACCCTCACCCTTCAAACTTCTTACCTCTGGGGCCTCGACCTGAGCGGTACCTTGCAGGGAGCCGGTGGTGTGGGCGGTTTGCTCAAGGAGGGAGGCTTATATCCCACTTTCGACGCCAACGGTAATATCATGCAGAAGCTCGACGGTGCCGGCACAGCCGTGATGTCGGTTGATTATGATCCCTTCGGAAACATAATCGCGGGCACCCTGACGGGCGAATATGGCTTTTCTACTAAGCCACTGATCGACGGCATCCTGATGTATTATTACGGCTTCAGGTATTACGATCCCGGGACAGGTCGGTGGCTAAGCCGGGATAGTATAGAAGAAGATGGCGGGGTAAATCTCTACGCTTTTGTATACAATCAACCGTTAAGTGATTTTGACATTCTCGGTCAGCAGGGATGCGACAAGCGAACTGGCCGCGGTTGCCGCAACAGGCGGTCAGGCAATGCGAGTGTTTACAGTGCTTTATCCCTAGCAGCAAATATCGGAATCAGTTTTACTGTCCCCATTCCTATTGCAGGTGGCGTTGGTGTTTATGTGGAAGGCTCTGTGGAGGTCGAAGAAGGAAACTGCTGCGATGACGATGGACAAGAACGTCGCTACCGAACACTAAATGGAACTGGTATTATTGGACTATACTCAGGGGCATTGACGTTTAGCTCAACCCCTGGTGGGGTAATCACACTCGGCCAAACAGGTGACTGCGAGCCAGAGAGTAGCACATGGACTTGTTCGGGGACAATAAACATTACCGCAGCATTTGGTCCGGTAGGACTTTCCTGCGGTGGAACTCCCGGCAATATGTCCTGCCGAGCATACTTTGACATCACTTTTTCAGGCGGGGTCAGCATTCGCGGCGGTGGAGGGTTTACCTGCACAAAGCTCATTTACCTAAATTAAGGAGAGAATACTGGTATGCTATCGTTGGAGCGTGTTATTTCGACCCTATTTATATTAGTAGGCACCGGGCTTATGGTGGCTTTTTGCCACCTCATGGTTCAATATTCATATCTTAAAGGATTCGATTCAGTCGAGGGTGATGTTGTGCACAGTGAGATCGTCACTGGCGGGCGTTTTAGTGCGACTAAAGGTGGGGGAACTTTTTCTAAGCCATCTGTTACATACCGTTTTGCCATAGGTGCAAAGACCTATACCTCAAATTCAGTCAATCTCGCTTCTTCACTCGGTTCGTTCGATTTCTACAACGGCTCCGAAACTTGGGCTCAAGACCGGCTCTCTGATCTCGTAGTCGATGGAAAAGTTCAGGTTTATTACGCCCAAGATGACCCTGGAACCTCATACCTAGATAATGAACTTGCGGGCGAATTCTTTTTTCTTCCTGCAGCGGCACTTGTGCTCTACTTGCTCGGATACTTTCTGTTTAAAGGTAAATTGAAGATTGCTGTAGCTCAACAAGATGATGACTGACTCCTGCACACTGGGTCAACTCCCCGGTCATCTGTATCAAAGAACTAGGAGTATCCAAATAGCCGAATACGGCTTCAGATACTACGATCCGGGGACGGGGCGGTGGCCATCGAGGGATCCCATCGGAGAAGTCGGTGATCTTGGTCTATACTTATTTGCACTGAATAACCCACTTTCCTATTTTGATGCTGTTGGTTGGTTCGCCAAGCTTGCTCCTTACGATGAGGACAAGTGTAGGCGGTTGAAGTCTTACCGGGATACTCAGCTTGATAATGCCGGAGACATGATCGATGATTTTGACGAATTTAGAGATCTGATCAATTACGTGCGCAATTGGGCCTATGCCCAGATATTTACGAGCTTCAGCGTGGGTGCGGTTAGTGCGGCAACCAGCATTATCATTCGCCCGGCTGTGGCGGCTTCAAGTGCGGGTAGTTCATTTGCAGCAGGAACTTCTTATCACCGAGTCGTTGTCGAATCCACCCGACAAATGGAAGCTAGCCGAGGCATAATTATGGAAGCGGCCAGCACTGGTGCATCCGTTGGCGCGTCGTTCTTCTTTTTCTGGAACACTGCGCAGTGGGCGACTGACCTGCTCAATGAAATCGATGCCATGTCCGCGACTCATAGAGATATGATCAGCCAGTTACACGATGCTGTGTCGGCTGCCAATGACGTTCTGAACAATGACCCGTGCTGCTCAAGTCTTAGCCTCTAAAATTAGAGGTTCATTGGCCCCGGGATCAATCTTCTGGGGTGGCCTTCCACTGGCTGCGACAGTGCTCTCTGGTGCGGTCTCTTTCTCGCTTATTGGAGATGCAAAGCTATGGCTACTCATTGCCATAGCTGCTTCCGTCGTCGTTCTGAGTTCAGTTGCGGTTCGCATCGCTCTGATCAAGAGTCGTCAGTTTCACAACTATTATCCACTTATTTGCGCACTGAGCTGGGCAATTATGATCGGTGTTCTGGTCACATTTGTCGCATTCAACCCCTAAATGTTTTCTCATATCAGCCAGAAAACAAATAATGCTGAGGCACCAAAGAAGAAGACGATAGCTGTGAGTCCCACAAATATCTCGACCATTGCGAACCAGAATTTCCTGGCATTGGCTTCAGCTAGTGGCAGCAGATGAAAAGCAAGTGTTGCTACGCAGTAGCAGGCTATAGTCACCTTCAAAGCCGCTTCCGCCGAATCCTTTAGGGCGTGGTCATTGATTTCAAAACCCCAAACGAGGCAAACCAAGAGAAAGGCTATTAAGACGAATAGCCAGTTGTATCTAATCTTCCTGGTTCTCATAAACTGCGAATATTACACATGCCTTTGTTGCGGTGTCTTTCTTAGACCAAGTGCTATGGTGACCTATTAGGGTTAAATTGAAGCCATTACTGAACGAGAACGTTGTTACTTCCTTTTCGGATCTAATATTCTCAGCCTCATGCAATATCGGCTCAATGGTGATACTCCACAATTTCAAAAAAATAAATGCTGACAGTGACAATCCGGCAATGAAAGCACCCGCGACCGGGCTAATGTAATTGTAAAAGATAAAACTGATCAACAGCCCAACGATGCCGGTAGTCTTAGCTCGTCTGTACAGTAGAGGAAAACAATGCTCGGTGAGTTTACTTGAAGGAGGCATATCGTTTCAGAGTTAGAATGCGAATTGTATAGCGGGTCGGAGGACTTCACCCACTATTGCATGACCAGCTTGCGCGGCAAAGAGCTCCCACGCAGCCACAGACAAGCCAATCCGGGTGACGTAAAAACCCCAGTCCAGTTCGGCTCCTCCGTTTACTGCCAGTTCTGCGCAAACGCAGTCCTCTCCTTGATAGCTCTCTGCCCATTTTTGGCCAGAAGCATCTAAAGTGCTGTAAGGGCCAGTCTCCAGTTGCAGATTCCACAACTGTTCCCACCATCGAGATCCGCTGGAAGTAATACCGCCATTGTAACCTAGCTTAATATCGATTCGATCACCTGTTGCCCCGCCCCAAATGTCGAAGGTGAGATCCTCGGCGCTTAGATTTATGTCCCAGTCCGGCCTAACATTGGACGGCCATTCAGTAGGGCAATCCTCCTCTTCGACTCCTGTCTCAAAAGAAATCGATGCCTCAAGGTTAATCTGTATCTGTACCCAGAGCAGGATGAAATCAAGTCTACCAGAATCGAGGTTCACGGGACCAAACTCCAAATCGTCGAGTGCGCCGTAAAGATCGACTCCGTTAACAAGACTGTTGCCTGTCATAAGGTATAAATTGAGGCCTCCAAACTCTTCAATCGGATCCCTCGATGGCCACCTACCCGTTTCGGGATCATAATATCTGAAGCCGTAATAGTCCATCATGATGGACTCTTCACTCTTCGGTGTTAATTGCTCGTTCAGGGCTACCATCTCACAAGATTGCCTACCCTATGAAACAGGGTCGTCGTTTGAAAGAATAAAGCTCTGGAAATTCGGGCATAGGCAGCGGATGATAGCGTAGCCTGAATATCATCTTATCACCTGGGATCTTTCGGCTTTCCCCTCTTCAATATCTTCACCGCTAAATAGGCAAGACTAGCTAAACCACCAAACCCTACTGCCCAACCAACTACATCTTCCGCATTTCTAGAAAGTATCAGGCCTCCCATGAAAATGAAGATTAGACTTTGAATTAGCAGAACTCGCTCCTTGCTAGGTTTGTTAATCCTTGGCGCTTGAGTAGCAGTCAAACGAGAGCACAAAAATACGAACGCTAAACCAAGAAAAGTAAAAGCTGAAAGCGTAAGAACTGCATGTTCACGCAATTGGTTCAATAGATTCTCCATAACAAAGGGGCTTTAAGATATCCTCTTACTGGTAGTGCTAATTGATACTCGTCATGAAATAACTAATTGATCCACCAGCAGTAACCATGACCGAGGTCACTCTTGAAAAGTCTGTGCTTCCATTGCACGACCATCCACCCCCGTAGCTTAATGAGCACGAGAATGTCCACACTGAGGCATTTCCTGAAACGACAAATGAACCACCCCAACTTCCTGAATCCTCAGTCGGGCAACTATCAGAAAAACCAAGCGATAAATCAGCCACAGGCCCATAATTAGGGGTGCATACTCCGGCATAAAAACTGAGATTAAATTGCCCTTCAACTGACCGGTAATTGACAACCCCATCATCTCCGCAGCAGGTGCCAACTGAGACAGTGACGCTAGCCGAAAAAACTACACCAGCTCCACCCCCTATCGGGAAACAAGTCTGTGCCGCATACCCTCCAGAAGTAGAAAAGGAAATAGCAGGTAGATTTATCCTTGATGTTCTAGTTCTATTTCCTCGACGGCCTTTTCGCTCACCTAGGTAATCCCAACCATTGCCCCCATCGTTACCGAGAAAAATGTAGAGATTTAATCCACCTGCTTCCTCAATCGGATCCCTCGATGGCCACCGCCCCGTCCCCGGATCGTAGTATCTGAAGCCGTAATAGCGCATCAGGATGGGCTCCTCACTTTTAGGGTTAAACTGCTCGTTCAGGGCTACCATTTACCAAAGGTTTCCACGCTACGAAACTGGGTCATTTTTTGAAAGAATAAAGCTCTGCAAATTCGATCACCGGCATCTAAGATTAACGGAATGTAAACTTTACGGTACCGAGTTATCTTCATCGTCCTCTGCTTGCCTTTAGTCTTCAACAGTAGGATAAATGATTGTCCCATCCGAAAGCATATAAATTTCTTCGGAACTACCTGGAACGGGATCCCCGTCATATATAAACGTAATTTCAACTATATAAAAATAACGCCCTCTGAGCCATTCCAAATCGCTCTGTATCCTTTTTAATGTGATTTCTTGAACAATGACATCTTCTAAGCTAGGGCGACTCCCTCCTCTGTAACTCTTTAGGATCCTATCCTTAATCATTTCCAGATCGAAGATTTGAGACGATTTCTCATCTAGATTAGGTGTCGAACGTAGCCTTTCTTTTTTTACCAAGTAAGCACTTCTATTTACTCCTAAATGCACGGGAGATAATAACACCCATTCTTGCGAAGAAAGCATCTCTGAGATTTTAACCTTTTCCTTGTTAGGCTCAGCGCAGGCGGATAAGCAAAAATAGGCAGCAGTAAATAGTATAACGGTAATCTGTTTAATCATATTAATCATGGGTTTTGATTGCCAGAAGGGCATTGTTGCAGAGAGCTAGGTACCGGAAGATCAACAGTATAAAGGCCAGGTATATCAACGGAGTTTCCTGTTCGCTCTATAACACTTTTCCCGAATATCCTAACCTTGTATTCCGGGTCAGTCCACCTCGCATTTTTTAGGGAAGCCTTAACTTCAAGCGGAGCCGCAGAAAATCCGCTACTAGTCTCACAGCAACATAGCCACTTGATCGAAAACTCAGCATCTACTTCAAGCGGCCCCTTTCCACTTCCACTCGCGACCAGCACAACACCGTTTTGCATAATTCTTACTGATACTATAAGAGTCAGGGAGAATGACCTAGAAAAAGGAGTGCCGTCTATTTCATCTCCGACATTTTGGCACTGCCCGGCAGGAGGTGTGACTGTATTTATGACATCTTCAACAACATCAATTGCATCCTTAAATTTGTTGGGTAATCGCACTCGGGCAGCAGAAAGAATGTCCCGAATAACATCAGATGCTGAAACCAAGCCCAAAAAGTCCCACCTGCTTACAGCATCGTTCCCAACAAACCCATAGAGATTCAATCCACCAAACTCTTCAATCGGATCCCTGGATGGCCACCGTCCGGTTTGTGGATCATAATACCTGAAGCCGTATTCACGTATTACGACTGAAGCTTCAAACGCGGGTATAAACTGTTGGTTAAAAGCGACCATACTAGGACGCTTTCAACTTATGGATTTGAGTTCCTGTTGGAAGGATAAAGCCAATCCGATAAGCAGATAGCTTTTTGCAAATGAGACGACTCAATTATCAAGAATCGGTGAATTTACTGATCCATGGCCTTCCTCAGTAAGAGTGTTCTTCATCTCGACTAAGCCATTTTTATCAACAGTCAGGCTGGATTCAAAATTGCCCGGTTCAAACTTGTTTTTGAATAAGACCCGCTCAGTATTTGTCTTCAAATCCAACCTTCGGATTAACACGTAAATCGGCTCCCCTGTTTGGAAGGTAATGCTGATTTTGCCTCCACTACCCTGAAAGAACCTGTATAGGCTTGTTGAGTGCCCCCCTTTCTCAAATTCCCCCAATTCCTCACCGTTGACTTGGACATTAATGGTTCCTCTGTATGAGCCACCACCGACACCATTAAATTTAGTTTCGACAGTGGCATAGCTGGAGCACTCTGATCCAAAATCTAATATATCGACGTATCTAGGCTTCTCCTGTGCGCAACCTCCAGATGCGACAAGAATTAAACTCAACCAGATAAAAGAAAATTTATGCATAATTGCTCCCCTAAAAGATACCGTTTTCTACTTTCGCAATCTCAACTCCGAGTGAGACCGACCCAAATACTTGGCCGAGGGTCAGAATATCTCCCCATGAGATAGCGCCACCGCAACTCCAAGAGCCAGAGGTGTTGATCGAACATGATGCCTCAAGTGCGGAAATCCTTACGCCGACCGATCCCGTTGCTCCGGTGAATTTCGCTTCTTCAGCAGGACAGCTTGATAGAGTCGTCAGTATATTATTCGTGAGGTTACCTGTGGGTGCCCAACCTGGACCTGGACTAGGATTGGTGACCAGTGCGATTTCAACACCAACGCTTCCCGAACCCCGCGCATACTGAGTCTCTTGATTGTTCGAATCACAGCAGGGCCCGAAGTCAAAGTTCACACTTCCGGTTATACAGACTTTAACGTTGGTGTGGACATAAATACAGCCACCGACAGACTTACTGGAACTGAAATTCAGAACCCAATTGAGCGAAGGCAAACTAAAGCCAGATCGATTATCACAATCCATATGGTTTGGATTTCGATAGCAAGTGCACTCGACGCTCCCAGGATCCTCGTCACATGGATTGGGAATTCGATTCCCCAGTAAATCCCAATGGTTTACTGACTGGTTGAGAACAAAGGTATATAGATTGAGCCCACCTCGTTCATTGATCTTGTCCCTGGATGGCCAACGCCCCGTCTCCGGGTCGTAATATCTGAAGCCGTAGTAAAACATACCCGACGCGGTTTCGTCGTAGCCGTGCCCGTTTTCTAGGCGCGGTTGCTGAGCTGAGAGCTGATTCACCCGACTCGTTTTGAGGTCTTGGCCAAAAAAATCCCCGACGCGGTTTTCACAACCGAGTGAGGGATTTTTAACAGCAAAGCTTTCGTTTAGGGCGACCATGATTGAAGATCGCTAAAGCTAGGCACGGAAGGCGGCTAAAGGAAGGAAAAAGCGCTTTAATCTTGGTCGACGATGAAGCCCATTCGACGTTTCTTCGTCTTCTCTTCTGGCTCATCGAGTAGGCACTCAATCGCATTGACCAGCGCATTGATACTGTCGTCGTGGCGATCCAGACGTTTCTCTACGTCCATCAGTTTCAAGGCTAGCTTGCTGTTGCCGAGGATCGTTTCACGCAAGCGAACGAAGGCGCGGACGATATAAACGCTCATCGCATTGGCCTGATCGGAGTTCAGCACGTTGGACGCCATCAGCGCCCCGTGCTCGGTGAAGGCATAGGGTAAAACGGGCGAGTATTTGAGGGTTTTAAGGTGGTCACAGTTTGTGACCACCTCTTGCTTCTCCTCCTTGGTCAACTGGAAGCGGAAGTCGGTGGGGAACTTGCTCTCGTTGCGCTTAACCGCCTGATTGAAGACTTTCGTGCTCACCCCGTAGAGCGCGGCAAGGTCGCGGTCGAGCATCACGCGCTGGCCGCGCAAGCTCAGGATGATTTCTTCGATAAATTCAAGTGGGATGGATAGTTCGTTCTTCGGCATGGTCTTCGTGGATAAATGCAATTCCCTCACTGGCAACCTTCATTCTTCCGTGAGCTGGGGTGCGTCCTGGCGTGGACTTCGCGCAAGGCTCTGATAGCGACCTCGGTGTAAATCTGGGTGGTGTCGAGCCGTGCGTGTCCGAGTAGCTGCTGGATCAAGCGGATGTCCGCGCCGTTCTCTAGCATGTGCGTAGCGCAGCTGTGGCGGAACAGATGGCAACTTCCACTTTTTCCGATGTCCGCCGCTTTGACGGTTTTCGTTACCCAGTTGCCGACATAGGTTGAGCTCATGCGCTCGCCGTAGCCACTAAGGAAAAAGGCTTGTTCACCAGCATCCACGAGCAGCTTTGGCCTCGTCCTTTCAAGGTAAGCTTCGATCCAATGCAGCGAAGCGGTGCCGACCGGCACCATGCGGCTCTTGCCGCCTTTCCCCTTCCGGATGTGGATCGTCTGCGCTGTCGCATCGAGATCGCCGACATCGAGCGCGGTCAACTCACTGCGGCGCATACCGGTCGAGTAAAAGGTTTCTAAGATTGCACGATCACGGATGCCGAGCGGATCGGTCACGTCGGGGATATTCAGAACGGCGCGGACGTGCTTCAGGCTCAGACCTTTGGGCAGACTACGCGCCGTCTTGCGGGGCAACTCCAGATCGCTGGCAGGATTGGCCAAGAGTTGATGCGTTCGGCACAGCCACGCGAAGAAGCGTTGCACCGCGCCCAAGCGTCCGCGCTGTGTCGCGACGGCCAACGGCTTGCCGTCGGCCTTTTGATAGCGGTAGAGATAACGCTGGTAGCTCTCCAAGATCGGGCGGGTGATTTCCTCGGGATAATGCAGGTCGCGTTCCTGCGCCCAGCTGAGGAACATACGCAAAGACCATTTGTGCATGTCGAGCGTCTTCTCTGAGTAGTTGCGCTGATCGAGGAAGCTAAACCATGCGTCAATCTGGCTGGCCAGCGTCTGCGCGTTGCTGCGGTCGAAGCCGTCGGGCTTCGCCTCGCTGCGGCCTCCTTTGCGACGGGTGCGCATTCCCGCCACATTGCCGATGCCTTTTTTGCCACTCATACAACTACGTTACGATGCCTTGCGAGTTTCAGACCCCTTGTGCATTCTGGACACCCCGACAGGTTGCACCGATTTCGCGTCTTTCTGCGTCTTCGGCTTGTTTTTCACGGGGCGACAGGTGCCCGACAGTTCGCTCGGTTGCCTCGACAGGTTCGTATCGTAACCGTGCGGATTCTTGAGTTTGGCAAGATCGAGCAAGCCAACCGTGGCCGCTTTCGCACGGCTCTGCACATCGACAATCAATTCATATTCAAAGGCGCGGCCAAAGCTCCCCGTGCGCGTGGCCAAGTATTCGTGCTCCTGCAGGCGGTCTAAATGCAACTTGATTTGAGTCGTTCCCCAACCTGTAAATTCACGCAGGGCGCGGCGGGTGAAGAACACCGCCTCGGAGTTGTCGCCGCCCTCCTTTTCGCGGCTCTTGAGCATCGTATCGATCAGCAACAACAGCTTGCAGGTCTGCGGCGGCAACTCATCGAGCGAACGCATCAACACATCGGCCGCGATACCATTGGCCGCTTCGATGTCCGCAAGCGTCGCCTCGATGTAGCGCAAGCCTTCGTGCGTTTTGATTTCCCGCTGATGCTGGTGCAGCAGGACAATCGTGCGGATGAGCGTTAAGTATTTTACATGGTCGCGGCGCGTGCGCGTGCGATCACTCAGGAACGTCAACTGCGGCGCATACGGATTGACCACCGCCAAAGGCTCCAGCAAACGCTGCGCGTTGCGGTGCAAGGTCAAGACCCGCTCGCGCTCGACCTTGCGTTTCAGGCCTTCGAAGGTTTCCGCTTCGCGTTGCATGCGGTGGATCGCCTCGGTCTGGGCGCGGCCTTCGTCGACGGTCAAAACAAGACAACGATTCAAAAGCTCTTCATCGATGTCGATGGCCGTCGTCGTTAAGAAGATCATCACTGGCCCTTCAACGTGGTATTCCTCCGTTTGCATCCGTCCCGTGTTCGGATCCTTGCCCGTGCTCGCGATTGTCAACTCGCCTTCGGACTGCAGGAGCTTGAGCGCATAGCTGGCTTTCTCCGCGCCTTCTTCCTCAACGATAGCGAGGATCTTGTTTTTCAAATTCGTCTCGCCGAGATAGTAAAGACTCTGGCCAGTCATGGCCGAGTATTTGATCCGCTCTTCCTCCGGCATGAACGCTAAAACCGATTCCATCAGCGCCGTTTTCCCTGCCGCGCTCGTGCTCTGCACGATCACCGCAAGCGGCTTGTCCAGCTTGCGAGAGACCGCTGCCAGATAGCCAGTCAGCTTGTTCGTCGCTTCGCCAACCACGCCGCAGCGTTCAAAGTCGGCAAGGATACGATCCAGCAAATCGGGCGATTTGAGCAAAGCCAAAGCCTCTTCTCTTTCTTTAGCCGCCATTTCAACGACTGCCCCCGCTTCGTCCTCGGGCAGCTTCAACCGCGCTTCTTGCACCGACTCCAGGGCAAGCAACACCTTGCCAAGGTCGCGCTTCAAAAGCTCCGTTTCCAGTCCCGTCTCTTCTGCAGCTGCGCGGATAAAGTGCTCCCGTTCTTTCGCCCGATACAGATCGAAGGTATCCAAGAAAAACAACTCTCCGGACAACACGCGCAGATTGATTTTCAACACCTCAAGCGATCCGTTCTTGTGCAAGCCGCGCACCCGATACGAACGCTCTGAGATTCGCACCGCGTAATCGTCGCCGTCCTGCACTGCCTCGACCTTTTTAATCTTAGCCGCCTTCTCATCCGCGCACGCATCAGCAGCTAAGTTAGCAGCTATTTCAACTAAAGAAGAAGGCGCGCGCGATGCATCATTAGATTCAGAGTTCTTGATCTTTGAAGGCATAGCTTGGCCTTTGCCAAGCCATGCGGCGGCGTTGATTAAGACGCCTAAACTCTTCGCGGCAGGCGTCACTTTCAAGGCGTATTCGTTCGCATCCATCCCAGCAGGAAAGCGGACTCTAAAGCATTCGATGCCATGAGACTGGAGACGCGAAGCATCTCTTCCTGCCGCTCGCTCTCCAGCTTTGTCCCGATCATAAGCCAAGTAAACGCGCTGCGTTTTGTGCGTCTTGAACGCTTCTAAATGATCGTCGGTAAAACCCTCCGTGCCGTAGATACAGGTCACGTCCTCAAAGCCATTCACCCAAAACGTCAGCGCATCGATCACAGATTCAGTCAAAATCACCTCGGGTGATTTCAGGCAGTCGGCGTTCCAGATACCGCGATGCGGCCCGGGTAAATACAGATGATAAATTCCGCTCTTCTGGCTCCCGACTTTACGCCCATAGATTTCAGAGACGGCGCCGCCTTCGTTCCCTTGACCAGGCTCGGAACAGGCCATGATCGGGAACACCAGCGAGCCGTTAAAGTGCTCGTGGCCGCTTTCTCGATACACTCCCAACCGCGTCAACTTGGTGCGGATCTCCGCGCCGTCCTTTCTGTTCTTGTGTGGCAAAGTCAGCCCGAGTGTTCGATCGGCAAAGCCGATCTTGAACCGCTTCAAGGCTTCCTCGTGCCACAGGCCGCGCTTCTTCAGGTAATCGATCGCCGGTTGATTCTCATGCAGCCGCTCCGCGTAGTAATTCAGCACCTGGCTAAACAAAGTTTGATCCTCCTTCGCTGAAGCTAGGGCGGACAAGTCGATAGGACTGGGCAGTTTCGGAACCGTAGATTTCTTCACTGGTGCCGCGCTCTTGTAAAGCGTCGGGCTCTTGGATTTCAGCAGCTCCACCGCTTCGCGGAAGCTCACGCCGTCGTATTGCATCACGAAGTCAATCACGCTCCCGCCTTTACCGCTGCTCATGCAGTGCCAAAGGTTCTTCGCTGGCGTCACGATGAAAGACGCCGTCTTTTCATCCGTGAACGGCGACAAACCGCAAAGGTCTTTCGCGCCGTGCTTCTTCAGCTCCACGCCCTTGGAGCGAACCAGTGCCGCTAAGTCGGTCGAGCGTTTTAATTCATTTAGTTCTTCGTCGGGGATTCGGGCCATCAGATTTGTCCCTCCTTCCATGCTTGCGAATCGCTCAAAAAGCGGCTTAGTTCTTGTCTCTGTCTGTGGTTCAGTTCATTCTGTTTCATAGATTTGATCACTATTGAGGGTCGGGAACTTTGGTCGCCAAACTGCTGTTCCTGGCCCTCTTTTGTTTACCCCTGTCAAGAGGCTGCGAAAAAACTTTATATTTTTAAAATACAGCCTATTGGTGTATGTCAACACCAGAAAGGAAAAGACATGTGGTATAGTTCAAATGTGAGCGTTCAAAATGATCAGGAACTCAATGAAGTGATTTCATCACGCATTGTTAAATTGCGTAAAACCCAACAGCTTCGACAAGAAGATGTCGCTGAGAAGCTCGGCATAAAGCAACAGAGCTACGCGCGCTACGAAGCGGGACAAAGACGTATTCCCGTTTCCATTTTGCCCACGCTTGCCGAGGCACTTAACACAACCATTGAAGAGCTTTTGGGCGTGCATACAAAAAGATTAAAAAGGGGGCGCATTTCTCAGTTAGAAAAGAGGTTTGAAAAGATCAACACGCTCCCACCGCGCGAACAAAAGTTTATCCTAGAGATGCTGGATCGTGTTCTCGGCGACCGCGTTGAAGTATCTTAGCTTTTTCCTTTTAGCTGCCAACGCGTGCCGGGTGAGGCGGCACAAGACTGGGTGCCGGTCGCGTCTGCGCGACGGCCATGGCTTTGATTGCCCCGCGGCGATAGCCGCCTGATATTCACAGAGCGTCTGTGTAAGGAGCCTAAGCGACTGGAACAGTGGCTATGTGTTGCAGCGTGTTGGTGCCGTGCTTGAGTTAAAGCGCGCGCAAGCGCGATCGCGGGGGCAACCCGCGCGCTGGTGGTCGGGGGAAAGCCCCCTTGGGGGGCTGCGTGGCGGGATACGGCACCGCGCTGGAGATCGTAGACAAGGAACGAGGCTACGGGCGGTAGAACGTAGACGCTCCACAGCATCGGAGACCATTCCCAGAGCGTAGAGGCGACCGGGCGCGGGGGTTTTGAAGATGCTGCGGAGTATCGGAATCCGATACGGAGTCTAACTGAAAAGACAGCGATGCTTCACACGTAGACGATGGAGACCCGACCGGAGCGCGGAGCCGAGGAAGCCCCCTGCTGACTTGCTGGACGATCGCCCAACAGGACGTTATGTCCAGTTCCTGTAGGGCGATTGTTTGAAGGCTGGAACAGCCTGAGTCGACCGTGAAGCAGGAATTGGACATAACGTCAGTTGAGCGAGGAGAACGGCAAACACGTCAATAGCCAGGGGCTCCTCGGCGCAGTGCTTCGGGCGGGGCGGCCGATTGGAAGAGAGACTTTCAGACGACTGCCGCAGTCCCGCCGAAGGGGAACGAACAAAGTGAGTCGGGGTTGCGCTGTTGTCGAGTTGATCGGAAGGCGGCTAAAAGCAAAGACGAACAAACGACACTAAGTGAGTTATTCTATTTTCTACGTTTGACCCCTTTTTAGTCCCCTATTTTCTACGTTTGACCCCTTTTTAGTCCTCTTCATAGCTGGAGTTCAGTTTAGTGATTCCTCACCACTGGCAACTCCTCCCATGTCATCTTTTTCAGTCCCTTGACCCCATTTTGGCCTCGCCGCCCTTCGCAGTTCTGACCTTCGACAAAAAAAGCTCGACTTGATCAGCCTTCGGGAGATTTAAACGCCAGCAGATTTGCACTGGAAACTCCTCAGAATATTTCGTTCGTGTGGTTTGTTGTCGGGTATATTCTACGAACTGGCTAGATGACGACTTCGTCCATCTACTTGATTTCATTTCAAGCAATATACAGGACGAATAATACTCGCCAAACCTTACCCGCTCAAATCTTAAGCTTGATAGGTCATCGAGCGACAATTTGCCCAAAATACGATTACTGAATACACCGCCCCGATAGAAAATTAACCGTTCTTGGGAATCATTAAGCAAAATTTGTTCCGGAGGATTAATAAAAAACTTAGCCGAGACAACAGAGACGCAGAAAAAAGCAATCGCAGGAATAAGTAAATCAATCCGCCGAGTCTCACCATAGCCAATAAGTAAGAATAAAGCTAATGCGCTCATAAGGATGCACAAGATTCCCGCATACCTCCTATTTGCGTAAATTGTAACTGAATCAGTATTCAAAGCTAGCAAGAGGTTCGTCTGTATTTGCATCAAAACAGTAAGTTGAACTCTTATCGACCCTAAAGCTAGCGATCAGATCAATTTTACTTGGAGGGCTTATCCGTATAACGTGAATATAAAATTGCGCTTCTGATTTTTGCTTAACGCTTAGGCAATTTTTACCCGACTTAATACTTCGAACTGGAAGGTAGACAGCACTCGAGTCATTTTTCACATGCCAAATAAATTCACCTAAAGAAACCTCACTGCCTTTGCCATCCACCGATTTCCTCAATGCCAACGCAGGAGATTCTTTAAGTATTTGAATAACCTCCTCCGTGCTTTCGCCCGAGAACGCTAACTGAATCTGATTTGCATTTAGACTCACCAAAGAGAGACAAGCGCACGTATAAAAGTAAGTTAGTAATTTCATCATTTTATTCGTCTAAAAACTGCCCGGAGACAGTTAATGTTCCTCCCACTGTTACACTAGCCCCTAAACTAAAATCGAGTCCAGCAGAGCAACTCCATCCCGAAGTAGGCCCTGACCATGAACATCCACCTGCGAGTGGCCCTAATTGCGCATCAACATCGAAGGATCCTGATATAGCATCCCAAATACTATTAAGACTTCCACTAGGACAATCTCCTACGGTTCCAAGTTGACCAATAGGGTCAAACGAATACGTAAACCCTGTTGAGATGCCCACCCCAGTGCTCGCTGAAATTGACCCCGACAACTCAACAACATCTTTTTCTTCACCACTAGAAGAATCGCAACACTTCCCTTTGGATATTGAGTAACCTCCGGTTACGCAAATAATGAAAGGTCCAGCATTGAAGCAACCTCCCACACTAAGAGATGTTCCTACACTAAATTGAAACGATAGATTGCTAGGATTGCGGCTAGGGCGATTACGGCACCCTCTGCCCGTTACTGGATCACACCCCTGCTCCCCCAACACATCAACGTAATTCAATCCGTCGTTCTTGACGAAAATGTAAAGATTCAACCCACCTGTTTCTGCTATCGGATCCCTTGATGGCCAACGCCCAGTCGAAGCATCGTAATATCTGAAGCCGTATTCGGCTATTTGGATACTCCTAGTTCTTTGATACAGATGACCGGGGAGTTGACCCAGTGTGCAGGAGTCAGTCATCATCTTGTTGAGCTACAGCAAT
>Ga0228626_1000152_pt1 | contig 31139 bp, 28 predicted proteins | sample 31DmetaG_FD_183028 | JGI IMG/M metagenome (GOLD analysis project Ga0228626, IMG submission 183028) | Seawater microbial communities from Monterey Bay, California, United States - 31D | ecosystem: Environmental > Aquatic > Marine > Coastal | place: USA: California | collected 2016-10-26
GCTATTTTTATCAAATAAATTCAAACAAAATTTTATAAAATAACTTTGCTAAACTTTGGCAAAAATAACAAAATTAAACAGTTTCAAATCTATAAATTAGATAATTGGTTTTTCAGAGGTTCCTTTATAGTCCATAAAGCAAAAGGAAATTTTAACTGTTGAGGATTATTATCAGTTATTATTCTAACAATATTAGCACATTGACATGGCTTGAGCTTGGAGATGGTTTGAGGAGGTCTGCCAACTTTATTTTTAATGTTTAATCCATCTTCACCATGTAATCTATATTCTTTTAACCACTTTCCAAGGGATGACCTGCCAATAGAAAATATTTCCATTACTTCCTTCCAACTCATTTTCTTTTCAACAATACAAGCAACGGCTTGTTTTCTGATTAACATTTTTGACTCCTGAGATAAATTCCTAATATTTTGTATTTCCATACACAATATTATAAGAGCTTAAATTCTAAAAGTCTACTAATTTATGAAAGGGGTAATAATTCAGATATTTGCTTAATAGCAGCAAGGGAATTGCGAGATTCATGGGCAATGGAGCCAGCAAGGGATTTTAGATTGCTTTCATTCATGGGTTTAAGATAAATTGATTGGTAAAAACATTATCTCTTATATTGCTTTTATTGGCTAATAACCTAAGATAAATTATGATAATTTTAGATAGCAGAAAGGGGTTTGCTTTTTCTAGCTAAATATTAAAAAACCAATAAAACAGTATAATTACACAAGATAATAGGTGTAGAAATACTATTAGTCAAGAAAAACATTAAATATGAGTAGAGTAATAATTACTTACAAACAATGTAGAGCAGCTAGAGAGCTTTTAGGATGGAAGCAAAATGATCTTGCTAGTAAATCATCTATATCTGCAACTACAATTGCTGATTTTGAAAGAGGAGTTAGAGAATTAAGAGTTTCGACATTAGAAAAATTGATTAATGCTTTTGAAAATGCAGGGGTAAGATTTGAAAATAATTCTATAAAATATGGGGTAGAATTTTTAAAGGAATTTGAAGATAAATAATATTTCTTACGGAGAATCAACTAGAAAAACGGTCATAAAAGCAGTAATGAATGATTTGGTTCCAAGTCTAGCATAAGAGAAGTTTTACTTGATGGGGTTGATTATTGGTTATTAAAAAATAGAATATAGGAACCTCTGAAAAACTAAAAATTGGAATTTTTAGATCATTTTTTAGCAGAAATTGTGTTTCTTTTTGGTGCAATATGAACATATTGTGCCATAAAAAACTAAATTTATGCTAAAAAAAGGGGGGGGAAAGATCGATTTTGCTAAATACATATTTTAGTTTTTCAGAGGTTCCTATAGATTAATATTAACCACAATTTTTAAGCTATGAATAAAATTGAAATTTACACTTCTAAAAATAACCAAACAGAAATTAATGTTAATTTTGATGGTGACACTGTTTGGCTCTCATTAAATCAAATATCATCCCTTTTTGACAGAGATAAATCTGTAATTTCTAGACATTTAAATAAAATATTTAAGATAGAAGAGTTGGATAAAAATCAAGCTGTTGCAAAAAATGCAACAACTGCTAGCGATGGTAAAACATATCTTGTAGAATATTTTAATCTTGATGCTATTTTGTCAGTTGGTTATAGGGTCAACTCTAAACAAGGAACCGAATTTAGAAAATGGGCAACCAAACTCCTCAAAAATCATCTTAAAAAGGGTTATACTATTAATGAAAGAAGATTAGAGCAATTACATCAAACTATTGAGCTAATTACTACCAAACAAATTTCTAATATTGATGAAGCTAAAGGTCTTTTAGAAATTATCAAAAATTACAATAAAAGTTTTTCCCTTCTTAGTAAATTTGATTCTAATGATTTATCTAAAAATGATTTATCTAAAAATATCACTTATGAGATAAATTATGACGAAGCTGTTAATGCTATTGTGAATCTAAAAAAAGAATTAATTACAAAAAAAGAAGCGTCAGAATTATTTGGTAATCAAAAAGATAATGCTTTAGAAGGAATTTTGGGTAATATTTTACAAACTTTTGCTGGCGATTATCTTTATCCTTCAATTGAAGAGCAAGCTGGTAATCTTCTCTATTTAATAATAAAAAATCATCCATTTTCTGATGGCAATAAGAGAATTGGAGCTTTTATGTTTATTTGGTTTTTAGAAAAAAATAAACACAATCTTAAAATTAATGGAGAATTAAAAATTAATGATAACGCCTTAATTGCTATTGCTTTGCTTGTTGCAAATAGCAATCCAAAAGAGAAGGATTTAATGATAGATCTGATTATTAATTTAATTAAGAATTGAAGTAAGGATTTAATTCTGGGGGGCATAAATTAACTACAATGTAAAGGATAAAAGAAATGCTCCCCAAAAAATTCGGACCACTAATTTTAACTCTGTAAGGCGAAGGAAAGGAAAGAGATGATTAAGAAAATCAAACTAAGATAAATAACAAAAATAAATTGCTTATTTTTTAGAGAATATGGAGATGTTTCATTTTTTTTCTGATCCTCATTAAGATCTTGATAATTGGCTTCTATATAATCTTTCTTCGTAAAAATTTTAATCAATAATTTTTTTACAAGAAAATTCCAAATGATATATAAGATTATTGGTAACAAGGCTGGCCAAACTTTAAGAAGAATTTTTAAGATCATAGCGAAAGTCTCTTTAAAGTTTGGGCCGTTATCTCAATTTAGATTAACCAAAAAAACCTCTTTTTTTTGGAGGTTTTACCTCCTCTTTTTCATAATCATCTCTCTGACCATTGTCAGAATTTTCAACAAGGTGAGATATATCTTCGCCAGTCTCTTGATCAATCAAACGATAACTTAATTTAGGTCTGAACTTTTTATCAAAACCAATGACCTTAACTTTAACGATATCTCCTTCATTAACAATATCCTCAACAAAATCAACACGATGATTAGCAAGTTCTGAAATATGAACAAAACCATCCTTATTATTAAAGATATTCACAAATGCACCAGCATTAATTATCTTTACTACTGTACCTTCATAAATGTCACCAACTTCTGGCTCAAAAACTGATTCTTTAATCATTATAATAGCCTTCTCCATCATTTCAGGATCGCTAGAAGATAATTTAACAACCCCACTTTGATCAACATCAATGACCACACCAGTTTGCTCACAAATTGATTTGATATTTTTACCTTTTGGACCAATTAGATCTTTGATTTTCTTTGGAGATATTTTAATAGATTCACTTTTAGGTATGTTACTATTTAAATCTTCTCTTGGAGCAGAAAGAGCTTCAGCCATTTTAGATAGAATATGACCTCTACCAGATTTTGCCTGACCAAGAGCCGTTTCCATAATTTCATAGCTAATACCAGAAATTTTAATATCCATCTGTAAAGCTGTAATACCATCATCAGTACCTGCAACTTTAAAATCCATATCACCAAGATGATCTTCATCGCCCATTATGTCAGATAAAACCACATAAGAATCACCTTCTTTAATTAGACCCATAGCAATACCAGAAACTGGCTTAGCAAGAGGAACACCAGCATCCATTAAAGATAATGAAGAACCGCAAACAGTAGCCATAGAGCTAGAACCATTTGATTCAGTAATTTCAGAGACAATTCTAGTTACACATTGAAAATCATCATAGCTAGGGAAAACTGGGCTAATAGCTCTAAGAGCTAATTTACCATGACCAATTTCTCTTCTTCCAGGAGGTTTTAAATAACCAACTTCACCAACAGAATATGGAGGGAAATTGTAATGTAACATTAATGTTTCTTTGGTAACGCTACCATCAACGCCATCAACCATTTGCTCATCTCTAGAAGATCCGATAGTTGTAATAACTAAAGCTTGAGTTTCGCCCCTAGTAAATAATGCTGAACCATGAACTTGAGGTAAGACACCAACTTCAGCCTTAATTTGCCTAACATCTTCAGGTGATCTACCATCAATTCTAACCTTATCTTGTAAAATTGAACCTCTAACAATATCTTTAGAAAGATTTTTAAATATGGAGTCAATTTTATTAACTCCAATAGCATTATCTTCATCTAAGAATTTTTCGGTAATTTCAGATTTAATATCATCAAGTAGAGTAACCCTCTCTTGCTTATCTTGAACTTTGTAAGCAGTTTCAATCTTAGATGCAGAAAAATCTTTGATTTCATCATTAATTTTGGAGTCATCTTTAACTTCAGATTTAACTTCTTCTTTGCCCGCTTCTTCTTTTAATTGATTAATAATTTCAATAACCGGTTGAAATTGCTCATGACCAAATTTTACAGCTCCAAGCATAATTTCTTCTGATAATTCTGCAGCTTCAGATTCAACCATTAATACAGAATTTTTAGTACCAGCAACTATTAAATCTAACTCACTATTTTGTAATGTAGCAGAGTCTGGATTTAGAACATATTCTCCATCAATATAACCAACTCTAGCACCAGAAATAGCTTCTAAGAAAGGAGCTTCAGATATGTGAAGAGCGGCAGAAGCACCAATCATCGCTACAATGTCAGGATTACATTTTTTATCATATGATAAAAGCTGACAAATAACATTAATTTCATTTCTAAAATTACTAGGAAATAATGGTCTAATTGGTCTATCGATAAGTCTAGAAGTTAAAGTTGCAAGCTCGGAAGGTTTAGCCTCTCTTTTGAAAAAACCACCAGGAATTTTTCCTGAAGCATAATATTTTTCAATATAATTGATGGTAAGTGGTAAAAAATCAGCTCCCTCTAAAGGTTTTTTACCAACAGTTACTGCGCAAAGAACTGAAGTATCACCCATTTTGGCAATTACCGATCCAGAAGCCTGCCTTGCTACTTTGCCAGTTTCTAGAGATAATTTGTGACCACCCCATGTGATTTCCTTTTTAATTTCGTTAAACATATATTTTTTAATTTATTTACATTTGAACATACCAAGATTGGTAGTTCATTTACTATTTTCTAAGAGATAATTTATTAATGATATCATCATATCTTACTGTAGATTTTTGTTTAAGATATCCTAATAATTTTTTTCTTTGATTTACTAATATTAAAAGGCTTCTTCGACATGAGTGATCTTTCTTATGCTCCTTAAGATGTTCAGTTAAACCTTTAATTCTTTCAGTTAATATGGCACATTGCACTTCAACAGAACCAGTATCAGATTCGGCAGTTTGATATTCTTTTATTATTTTAGATTTAACTTCTGTATTTAATGTCATTATTTAGTAATTTTTATATTTTGTGACTATAGGAATCTTACAATCCTGTCGATCTCGCCAGCCCTAATATTAATAATAGCTACCAATTTATTTTTATTAATTAAATTAATAAATTGATCTTCATAAAAAGGAATGGGTAATGAGATTTTTTGACCACAACCAAGTTTAAATACAATATCATCATCAACTTCCATATTAGATAATCCTAATATCCTAGCAGATTGTATCTTAAAACCAGTCCTTTCCAATTTAGATAATATTTTTAACTTATCAAGTGAAATTGTTTGATTATGGCAAAAATTACCAACTTTTAATCTAACTAATTTAGAAATATATCCAAAAGAATTTAATTTTTCTGCTAAATCTCTGGCAAAGGACCTAATATAAGTTCCCTTAGAGCATTTAATAAAAAAACCGGCTTTTTTGCTATTATTGAAAATTAGCCTAATTTCTTTAATGAATATTAATCTTGATTTTAATTTAGGCTTCTGACCATCCCTTGCCAATTGATAAGATCTTTTTCCGCCGATCTTAATAGCTGAAAATTCTGGAGGAGTTTGTTCTATTTTTCCTAAAAAATTAGAAATTACTGACAAAATCTCTAAATTTGTCGGTCTTTTAATAGAAAAAGCTGTTATTTTTCCTTCAATATCATCAGTATCTCTTTTTTCTCCCCATTTAATTTCGGCGTAATATTCTTTTTCCTTAGCTTGAATGTAATCTATTATTTTAGTAGCTTTATTGACAGCGATGGGTAAAACTCCAGTAGCAATTGGATCAAGAGTTCCTGCATGGCCAACTTTTTTTGCCCCTAAAATCTTTTTAATTATGGCGACGATTTTTGCAGAAGAATAGCCTTTATTTTTATTGATATTTAAGAAAAAATGATCATTTGTTATCATCTAAAATATCTCTACTTCTTTCTTAAAAAAGCTGGAACCGATAGAATATCATCCATCGAATTATCAACATCTTTTTTATCTAAGGAATTAGGAGATTCTTTTATTTCTTCTTTTTTAACTTCTACTTTCTCTAATTTTTCTTTAATAATTTTCTCTTCCTTGTTTTTTTTAGATTTTTTGTCTGAGCTATTTTTTTTATTTTTATTCATAAAAGAAAATAAACCAAAAGAAGATTTTTCTTTTTTATTAGATTTTTTTTCATCTTCTTTAGAATTTTCCATCTCTTCTATTTTTGAAATTTCCTCAACAATATTTTTAAATTCAATATCATCATGATCATTAGCTGGATCAAATGCTAAGGTTTGATCATTATCAGTTGAATTATCATCCTCTAAATTAAAATCTTCAGTATTTTTTTCATCAATTAAATCTTTTTCATTTTTTTCTGATTCTTGATCCTCTTGATCCTGCTCAACTCCAGGTTTTTTAGCAATACCTGGATCAAAGAAGGTATTTTTCTTCTTTGAAAGGCTATTAATTACATCCTCATCACTATCCTTATCACTCTTGACCTCATCAATAGTCATAACTTTTGGAGCAAGATCTGCCTCAGCCTGATCAGAAATTTCGATACCAGTTGCAACAACAGAAATTCTAATTTGACCTTCCATATCCTCCTTAAAGGCCGTACCAAAAATAATTGTAGCATTTTTATCAACTTCTTTTCTAATTCTATTAACAGCCATATCAGCTTCAAATAAAGTCATGTCGGTACCACCAGTCATATTAACCAAAACACCTTTAGCACCCTTAATTGAAATATCATCTAAAAGAGGATTAGAAATTGCAGCCTCGCAAGCAATTGTCGCTCTTTCGTCACCACTAGCCTCACCAGTACCCATAATAGCCTTGCCACCCTTAGTCATAATGGTACGAATATCAGCAAAATCAAGATTAATCAAACCAGGCTTAACAATAAGATCAGTAATTCCCCTAACGCCAGTATGAAGAATATCATCGGCCATTTTAAAAGCCGATTCAAAAGTTGTCTGCTCATTAGAGATTCGAAATAGATTTTGATTGGGAATAACAATGATGGTATCAACATATTTCTTTAATTCCTCTATGCCTTCTTCAGCAACATCCATACGACCCTTACCTTCAAAATGAAATGGCTTAGTAACTACCGCAACTGTTAAGATATCCTTTTCTTTAGCAAGTTTAGCAATAACAGGAGAGGCTCCCGTTCCAGTACCGCCACCCATACCAGCAGTAACAAAAACCATGCTACTACCTTCAATATATTCTAAAATTTCATTTTTACTTTCTTCAGCGGCTTTACGACCAACATCAGGAAATGAGCCAGCACCAAGACCTCTAGTCAGTTCTTCACCTAATTGAATACGGCTAGCAGCAAGGGAATCTGACAATGCTTGATAGTCAGTATTAACAGCAATAAATTCAACACCTTCAAGATTAGATTGAATCATATTATTTAAGGCGTTGCCACCAGCACCACCAATGCCAAAAATTGAAATTTTGGGCTTAAGCATTTTGGGATCTTTTTTCGTATTTTCCATATTTTGGAACTAAGTTAAAAACGGACTGGCTGATGATAAATTTATTACTTTTGAAAGTAAAGACTAAATCAAGAAACGCTGCTAATACCAGGTAATTCCTTACCCTCAAGCCATTCAAGGAAAGCGCCACCAGCTGTGGAAATGTAAGTAAATTGCTCAGCTAAATTGGCCTTATTTAGGGCGGAGACAATATCCCCTCCCCCAGCAACGGAAATTAACTCACCCTTCCCCGTTTTATGGGCCACAATTTTGGCTAAATTATTAGTGCCAGCAGCAAATTCTTTAATTTCAGTAATGCCCAGCGGACCATTCCAAATCAAGGTTTTTACTGTATTAAGTTTTTCCTCTAAAATTTTTAGAGTTTTAGGGCCAATATCAGCAATAATTTCCTGATCAGAAATATCATTAATATCAGAAATTTTAAAATCAGAAATATCATCTAAATTACTGGAGCTAGCAATATCACTTGGTAGGATAATTTTTGAGCCATATTTTTTAGCATTGGCCATAATCTCTAAAGCGATTGGTGCTAGATCTTTCTCAAAAATAGATTTGCCAATATTTTTATCCAACGCATAAAGGAAGGTGTTGGCCATGCCACCAGCAACAAAAATGTAATCAGCCTTTTTGATAAGATTATTGAGAAGATCAATTTTGGTAGAAATTTTTGAACCACCAACAATGGCTAAGATTGGTTTTTTGGGCTGTGATAAGAGATTTTCTAAATTGTCAATTTCATCTTGAAGCAAAAATCCAGCGCAGGATTTAATGTAATTTGCCACACCAACAATTGAAGCGTGCGCTCTGTGACAACAAGAAAAGGCTTCATTAATGTGAAGATTGGCTAGAGAGGATAATTTTTGGGCAAAATCAGGGTCATTTTCAGTTTCTTCTTGGTAAAAACGCAAATTTTCAAGTAATAAAATTTCACCATAATTAGTTTTTTCTACTGCTTGCTCCACTTTTTCTCCAATGCAATCTTCAATAAAATTAATTTTTGCCTCAGATAATAATTCTTGCAATCTCTTGAAAATAATTTTTAGGGAAAAATCTGGATTTTTTTGCCCCTTAGGCCTGCCAAAATGCGAAATTATGATGATTTTAGCCTGATTTTCTAAAAGATATTTTAAAGTTGGTAGGCATTTTTTGATTCTGATATCATCGAGAATGGTGCCATCTTTGACAGGGACATTAAAATCAACTCTTAATAGAATATTTTTATTAGTAACTATTTGATCTTGTAATCTTCTCATAGGTAATTTTTAGGTTAAAAGAAAAAGATTAGAGATTAAGAAATTATTTTTCAAAGATTTAAATTATTAAGATCAAACCCATTACAACAAATCGCTCTATGGGAAGTTGAGACAGACGAAAATATTGTTCACCTCTCTTTTCTATCATCTCTTGCTTCTTGTGATCGACCTCCTCTCATATCTCTTGCCTCATAATGATTGCCTTGATTAAAAATTTCAATTGTAGGGTACCCTTCTAACTGTTCAAGACCATAAGTGCTGCCATTTAATTTTAGATTAATTTCCAAATAAGAACATATTAATTCCATTCTATCAGCACAAATATTTGTTCTATCTTTTAATTCTACTAATATTTCTTTTGCCAACTTATCAATTTCATCTTTATTACTCCCTCCTTTCTTCATACTATCTATAAAACGCTCAAATTTAGAATCTAAAATTTCCCGCTCATTATTTGCGACATATTTATCAATAGCATCACCTAAAACATATTGATCTTTATCTACATCTTTCTTCAATAAAGATGTGTCAAAAGAAATTTTTTCATAAATTCTTTCTCGATCTGCATCATTCAATTGTAAAATACCAGCTGCTATTGCATAATAGCCACATTTTAATCCTGTGCCATTATTTTTAATTAGCGGCTTGACAAGTCTAGGGGATGAAGAGGGTTTTGTTTTTTCTGACTCGGATCCTTGTTCAGTTATGCGCAATATTAAATGAACAAATTTTTGCCTATCTTTGTCGCTTAGCCCTGATTTATCTTCTAGTAATAAATTTAATAATTCTTTCTTACCCTCCTTATCTTTAGAAAAAATTATATTAACTATGTAATCAGTATTTTTTAAAATTTTTGGCCTAACATCCTCTTGAAACTTCTTATCATCTTTTACCTTTGTTTGCTTTTCTGCTAATTTGTAATTTGTACCATCTTTAGTAAAAACTCTTTGACAATTCGTGCTGTAAGAAGCCAATATTTCTTTATGACTCTCATTACTTAAATCATAATCTCCCATTTTTGTAATATCATCTAACTTACCTTCTCTAAGGCGATAAATTAAAGCAGCTTCCAAATCGACACCATCTTTTCTAAGCTCATCTGAATTGACTTGAATTTTATCTCCTATTTTTAAACCAATGGCAGCAACAAAACCACCTGGAATAACTTCAGTAATTGTAAAACTATTTAGGTTATCATCTTTTTCTAATCTAGCACCCCAGCCAACATATTTTTCTGGATTTAAAAAATCCTCTTTATCTGTTCTTAACTGACTGTAAGCATCTTTATTCAACTTTGATAAAGCTATTATTAAATCATCTATATCTGGAACTTTTGGTAATGTAGATCTAGATGAACTTGAAAAGTCTTTGCCTCTTGCAGATTCTTTGACCTCAGGTTCTTGAAAAAATACTTTGTCCCTAATATTTTTGTCAACTTCAATGATGAGTTTTTGTTCATCACCTAATGCCTCATTGAATTTGCCTTTATTTTCATGTAGAACCTTAATCATCAATTTATTTACCAATTCGACATAGTTTTGTTGTCGTGCTTCTCTAAGATGTTCTTTAAAAGTATGATCGGAATTAAATATGGTGGTCTTAATGGCGGTCTTAATTGCATCCCAATAATCGAAAGTATTTGGAAATATATCTTTGACATCATAAGTAATTTCGTCTTCTGCTTCTTGTCTTGTTGCTTCTCTTTTTTTAAAGGGATTAAATATGCCGACACCAGGAGCTTTAAAATAAACAATAATTTCTGTTTCTGTTGTTTTTTCGATTTGTTCTATTATTTTATCGCAAATATTTTGAAACATTTTTGTGAAATACTCTTCCCTTTCTTTACTTGTCCAATCTACATATTTTTGTTTAGTTGCATTAAAATATTCATTATCACCATCTAGGTCTGGATTAAAATTTGGTGCAGCAACAGTAATAACCCCAATATTATTAATATTTTGTGATAGGCAATAATCAGATAATTTTCTTGCCTGATCTTTTGTTAATTTTGTTTTTGGAGATGTTATTCCAATATCAGATTCTAATTTTTTAAAACTTTCGTCTCTTAATTTTTTTAATTTTTCATTTGCTTCCTTTAATTTATTTTCAGCACCATCTGTTGTGGCAACAATAATCCCTTTATCACGCTTTTCAAAACCAACCCACAATTGTTGAGGATCGCCATCTTTGAATATGTCAGAAAATAAACTTGCTATTATTGTCTCAGTCAAGCCAGACCTTTGTGCAAGTTTTAAGACTCCCATATCCTGATCAACACAATCACCACCATATTCAAAAAGCCCTCCTGCATTTATGATAATTTTTTTTTGGCATATGTAATAATGATTCATTCAATTTTAATAATGTCTTGATTCTACCATAAAGCCACTAAAGATACAATGATTTTTCTTGCTTTATGGCATAAATAAATTAATCTAAAAATTTTGTGCTCCTAGGAGCACATTTTTTTTAAAATCACAAATATGAATAAAAATATTCTTTCAAGAGAAAATTACCAAAAATTACTTTCGGACATTAAAAGCCTAATTGAAAATAATAAAAAGGACCTAGAAAGGTTGATGCGAGAAAGGATTATCAATAGCTATTGGCAAATTGGCAAAAGAATTGATCAAGAAAAACTAACCTCAAACGCCAATTATTATGCAACAATAATTGATGATCTGAGTCAGGAAATTGCCATAGATGCCGCAACTTTGAGAAGGTCAGTGCAGTTTTTTCATCATTACCCCAAAAAGCCAAAAAATAACCATCTCACCTGGTCGCATTACAAAAACTTACTAGCCATTAAAGATAATGATTTAAGATTGGATTTGGAAAAAAAGGCTATTAAAAATAGCTGGAATAGAGATCAATTACAAATTAATATTAAAAAAGCCTCTTTAGAACCAAGCGAAAATTTAGTGAATGACTCTAAAAAAATTATTCGACCGAAAATAGCAAATTATCTTTACAAAGCAAAAATAATTGATGTAATTGATGGCGATACAATTTTACTGAATATTGATCTTGGTTTTAATGTCTTAAAGCAGCAAAGAGTGCGGTTGGCACAAATTGACGCACCAGAAATTAAAAGCCCCAAAGGTCAAAAAGCCTATTCTTATTTAAGGGATTTGGCGGCAAATTTGGGAGAAATTGTTATTAGAAGCAATAAAATTGACATTTATGGCCGATATTTGGGCGATTTATTTTACAGTAATAGTGAAAGTAATAATCAAAGTAAATTGGCTGTTTTTCAGGAAGGAGTTTATTTAAATCAAAAATTATTAGAGAAAAATTTAGTTAAATTAATATGAATAAAAAATTAGAAAAACTTTATGAGGGTAAAGCCAAAATCCTTTATCAAACCGAGAATTACGAGCAATTGATTCAATATTTTAAGGATGATGCTACCGCCTTTAATAATGTTAAAAAGGATGTAATTAGCAAGAAGGGAATTTTAAATAATTACATTTCGGAATTTTTGATGAAGAAACTTTCTGAAAATTCTATTGATAATCATTTTATTAAAAGAATTTCTGATCGTGAGCAATTAATTAAGGCGGTGAATATTATTCCCCTAGAAATTATTATTCGTAATGTTACAGCAGGATCCATGGCCAAAAGGCTGGGAATTAAGGAGGGTTTACAGCTAGAAAAACCAATTTTTGAAATTTGCTACAAGGATGATTCACTAGGAGATCCTTTAATTTGCGATTCTCACGCTATTACGGTTCTCAAAATTATTAAGGAGCAGGAATTGCAAGATATTAAAAAAACTAGCTTTAAAATTAATGAAATTTTACTGGCTTTATTTGATGAAATTGGTATTAAATTGGTCGATTTTAAGTTAGAATTTGGCCATGATTTTAGAGGTAAAATTATTCTTGCTGATGAAATTTCTCCTGATTCTTGTAGATTGTGGGATAAGAAAAGTGGGGAAAAATTAGACAAGGATATTTTTAGAAGAGATTTAGGAGATTTGGTAACAGGATATGAAAAAGTGGCTAAGGCTTTGAGAGTTGAACCTTCCTAAAAAAGATGCAAAATATTAAAATTAAAGATCTAGCAAAAAAATATGGTATTTTTGCTAAAAAGTCATTGGGACAAAATTTTATTTTTGATCTTAATCTAACTGACAAAATTACCTCAAAAGCTGCGATCAGTAAAAATGACCATATTATTGAAATTGGCTCTGGCGCTGGATCATTAACCTTTTCTATCCTAAAACAAAATCCTAAAAGTCTGACAATTATTGAAAAAGATCAAAGATGTATTGCCCTTTTACAAGAATTACAAGAATTTTTTCAAGATAAAATTGATACAAAAATCAAAATTATTGAGGCTGATTTTTTGGAACTTAATTTAGCAGAAATCATCACTAATAAAAGTAAAATTATTTCTAACCTACCCTACAATATTGCTACTAAAATTTTATTTCTTTTACTTGATCATATTCAAAATATTGATCTAATGATTTTAATGTTTCAAAAAGAAGTTTGTCAAAGAATTACCGCTAAAAATAATAGTAAAAAATATGGCAGAATTGCTGTTATGGTTAATTTTTTATCTCAAACTAAATATTTATTTGATATTGCAGCTAGCAATTTCACTCCTGTACCCAAGGTAGAATCTGGCTTGGTTGAAATTAAACCAAGGGCAAAGCCAATTTTTGATATTGATTTGAATTTACTTGCAAAAATAACCCAAATTGCTTTTAATCAAAGGCGAAAAATGCTAAAATCCAGCCTGAAAATGTTATCAAAGGATAGTGAAAAATGGCTCAAAAGGGCCGATATTGACCCAACTTTGCGACCAGAAAATTTAACTTTAGAAAATTTCGCTAATTTAGTTAAAAATTATGAGTAACTATTTTGAAATATTTGATTTATCACCAAAATTAGATCTCGATCTAAACTCACTTGAAGAACAATATTTGCAATTGCAATTGCAATTTCATCCAGATTTATTAATCCATAAAACGCAAAAAGAACAAGAATTGGCAAAAATTAAAATCAGCCAAATAAATAATGCCTATGAAATTCTCAAAGATCCTTTAAAAAGAGCGATTTATTTTTTGGAAATTAATAATATTTTTATTGATTCTATCAAGCCTGATAATATGCTATTGGTGGATATTATGGAAATTAAGGAAGAGTTGGAAGAAGGTAATGAGGAGAAAGTTAATTTAATAAAAGCTGATTTGAAAAAAAGAAAGGAGGATCTTTATCAAGAAATAATCAATTTAAGTAATAAAAACTTAATCTCTGATATTAGTCAAAAGGTAGTTTTATTAAAATATTTAAGTAGCATTTAATATTATGAAATTATTTCGGACAGGGTCATTATTAATTATCTTAACTCTATTTTTAATATCTTGTAAAAAGCCAATTGAAGTCATATCTCTCAATCCCAATATTAAAACATTATCCCAAAAACAAAATAAAAAAATATGGGATGTTTTTGATCGCAAAATTAATATTTTAATCATTGATGATCGGATTAATAAATTTAAGGTGAAAGGTTTTGAAAAATATCAGAAAGATAAAATTATTTATTTAGATGATGATAGAATGATTTATTTGAATGAAATCATTGGCTACAAAAAATATGATGATAATGATTTAGTCTATCTGACTTTAAATCAAAATATTATGCCAGTTTTAAGATTTGAATTAGCAAGGGGCCTGAGAGATAGGGGTTTTCAAATAGCTAGTGATGATTATGATAGAGTTTTAACCATAATTTTAGAAGATTTTTTCTACATAACGAAAAGAGGCTTTTTATTTACAGAAGGTAAAGTCTATTTAAAAATGCGAGTAAAATCTGGCCTATATGAAAAATTCTATGAAATTACTCTTGAAAATGAACATTTTTTAAATTCTTCTTTAAGGGAAGATCAAAAAATTATTAATAATTTGGTAAGAGATGTTATCATCTCAATTTTAAATAATAAAAAATTACTATTAATGCTTCAGGGTTAATATCTTTAAAGAGTTTCCTTTATGGTATCGGTGGGGTTAGTAAGTTAAAATAAAACTAATGAAAAAAATTTTTAAAACTCTTTTTATCTTAGGTCTTCTAGGATTTGTCATTGTTATTAGTTCGGTCATTTACATCTTTAAAAAATATGATAAGGATCTGCCTGATCATGAGCAATTAAAAAAATACCATCCAGCAATTGCCACTAGAATTTATGCCAAAGATGGCAGTTTGATGGAAGAATATTCCAAAGAAAAAAGAATATTTGTACCGATTGAAATTATCCCAAAAAGAATAATCAATGCTTTTATCTCAGCAGAAGATAGTAATTTTTACCATCATGGCGGCATAGATGTAATTGCCATAGCCAGAGCAGCAATGGGAAATGTTGTCTCTGTTTCTCAAAGAGGTGAAATTTCTGGTGGTGCATCAACTATTACCCAGCAAGTTGTTAAAAATTTCCTCCTATCTAATGAAAGAAGTTTGGAGAGAAAAGTAAAAGAAGCCATCTTGGCCATTAGAATGAGTAAATATTTCTCAAAAGAAGAGGTCTTGGAACTTTATCTTAATCAAATATATCTTGGTTCTGGGTCTTATGGTATTGCAGCGGCAGCACAAACCTATTTTAATAAAGCAATTAAAGATTTGAATATTGAAGAAGCTGCCCTGCTTGCTGCCTTACCAAAAGCTCCATCAAAATTAGATCCATATAAAAATAATGATAAGGCCAAGGCCAGAAGAAATTGGGTTATTGATAGAATGTTGGCCGAAAATTACATAACTTCTAAAGAGGCAGAAACAGCCAAAAAAGCAGATATTATTTTAAATATGTCTGATGTTAAAAAAACTCAGGCCCATGCTTTTTCGGATTTATTGAAAAAAGAATTGAGCAATATGTATGGCTCCGACAATGTCTTTGAAGAGGGTATTGTGGTGCGTACTACATTAGATCCAAAATTACAAAAACTTGCAGCTTATTCTGTGGCCAGAGGTTTTGAGGAATATGACAAAAGACATGGTTATCGTGGAGCTTTAGGTAATATTAAATTAGATGATGATTGGAAAAATAATTTATCAGAATTTGAAATTATTGAATATGACAATCAAGAAAAGAAAATTTTTACACTTTACCCTAATCACTGGCAAAAAGCAGTAATTTTAGCTCTGAAAAAGGATTCTGCTGAAATTGGATTTGCTGATGAAAAAGAGAATAATCAATTATTTTTAAAAGACATCTCTTGGGCCAAAAAATTTATTACTATTAATGAGACTGGTCCAGAATTAACCAAAATGTCTGACATATTCAAAAAGGGTGATGTAATTTTTATCGAAAAGAGTAAAAAAGATAATAAGGTTTTTTTACAACAAATTCCTAAAGTTAATGGTGGTTTGATTGCTATGAATCCCCATAATGGCAATGTTTTAGCCATGATGGGTGGCTATATTGATGCGCTGAACCAATTTAATAGAGTCTATCAGGCTAAAAGACAGCCTGGATCGATTTTAAAAACCTTTGGCTATCTCACTGCTTTAGAAAATAATTTCCATCCCGCAAGTATTATTATGGATGAAGAAATAGTTTTAGATCAGGGTCCAGATATTCCGCCCTATCGTCCAAAAAATTATTCTGGTAGATTTTATGGTCCTGTAACACTTAGAAGAGGTTTGGAAAAATCAATTAATGTTACAACCGTAAGATTAGCTAGTGAAGTTGGTATGGATAAAATTGCCAATACCATAACTAGATTTGGTATTAATGACAATCCTAAACCTATTTATTCATTAGTTCTTGGGTCAACTGAAACCAATTTGATGAAATTAGTTTCCGCCTATTCTGTTATTGCTTCTGGTGGAAAAGAAGTGATACCAAATTTAATTGACAAAATTCAAGATAGACATGGCAAAACCATCTACAAAAGGGATAATAGAATATGTCATGATTGTCAAATAGATCAAGATATTGATTTTAATAATGAAATTCCTTTTCCAATATTAAAAGATGATAGAAAACAAATAACCTCGCCAGAAGTTGCTTATCAAATGATATCAATTTTAAGAGGTGCTGTTGAAAGAGGTACTGGAATTAGAGCTAGATGGCTCAAAAAAAATCTAGCAGGAAAAACGGGTACAACTAATAGCTCTTTTGATTCTTGGTTTGTTGGCTTCTCGCCAGATTTGGTTGTTGGTGTTTATGCTGGCTTTGATAATCCTGCAAGTCTTGGCGAAAAAGAAACTGGCTCTTCAATTGCCCTACCAATATTCACCAAATTTATGTATCAAGCTTTAAAGAATGAACCAGCAAAACCATTTCCAATAGCTGAAAATATTAAATTTATTAAGATTGATAAAAATACTGGTACCTATCCTGGACCACTTACTGAAAAGAAAGACATAATATTTGAAGCATTTAAAAAAGATGATGAATTATTAAATGAGAAAGAAAATAATGATGAAAATATGAATCTTTATTAATCAATGAGTGAGATAAATAAAATTAATAAAAATAAAAAAAACACCCGAATTATCTTTAGGATTTGCATCATATTTTTAATTTTATCTAGTGTAGTATTTTTATTTTATATTATTGATGGCAAAAATGTCGCTCTAAATATTACAAAATATAAAGATCTTGAGAAGAATAAGAGTAGTAAATTAATGACTAATCCTAAGATCCGTTTTGAATATAAAAATGGTAATTGGTATGATATTAAGGGGAAAACTGCCCAATATAAAAAAAATGGTGATATTACCGTCAAACAAGTAGTAACTATTAGTAATAGTGGTAATATAAAATCTGACAGGCTAGACATTACTGATAATGGTAATGTTATTATCTTTACTGGTAAGCCAGAATTGGAATTTTACAATAATATTATTAATAGAAAATGATGAAAAAAATTATCTTAAATTTACTAATCTCTTTCTTCATATTTTCATGTTCTCAGACAATAACAAATAATGATAATGCAGATAATAAAACCATTAATTGGAATTCAGAATCTGGTATTAAAATGTTTGAAAGATCAGAATATAAGCAAGATTTTTATGAATTATCAGGCTTTTTTCAGCCACAAATTAATCCATTATATTGCGGCATAGCTAGTTCGGTGATTATCTTAAATGCTACTAATTCTAATCAAAATATCCCTAGTCAAAAAGAGTTAGAAATAGAAAAACCAGATATTTTTGGCGGCGGAATAATTCCTTTTAAATCCTATTCACAGATGAGCTTTCTTAATAAACAAACCGATTTGGTAAAAAAGAAAGAAATAATCTCTATGAAAAATATCAACGATAAAAGAGAAAATATTGATCCAGGTGTAACTTTAAAGCAATTAAAAGAAATTTTAGAAATCCATAATCTTGAGGTAAAAAAATATCATGTTAAAGAATATTCTGAACAGGAATTAAAACTCTTTCGTGAAAAAGTTAAAAAAATAACTGAAGATAAGGAGAAATATTTATTAGTTAATTTTAATGGTAAAAAACTTGGCCTAACAACGGGGGGTCATATTTCACCTTTAGTAGCCTATGATCAAAAAAGCGACTCAGCATTGGTGATGGATGTTGCTGGCCATAAAAATAGCTGGTATTGGGTCAAAATCAAAGATTTATTACAATCAATGAATACAAAAGATGGTGATAATTACAGAGGATATTTAATAATAAAAAATAAATCTAATATTTAGCAGCTTCATTTCTGGGCTTTAAAGTAAATATTTTATATGAAAAAAAGATTATCAAAATATTTATTAATTCTTTTAATTTCAGGAACTGTAGCCTATCAATATTTACGCTCTGATTACAAACATTGGATAGATGCCGATAAAGATTGTCAAGATACCAGACAAGAAGTATTAATTACAGAAAGTTTAAAAAAAGTAGTTTTGGATGAAAAAGGATGTAAAGTAATTAGTGGCAGATGGTATGATCCATATACAGATAAATATTTTACCAATCCTAGAGATTTAGATATTGATCATTTTATTCCATTAAAGGAAGTAAATAGAAGCGGTGGTTACTTTTGGGACTCTGAAAGAAAAAAGCAATATGCTAATGATTTAAAAAATCCAAATTCATTAATAGCTGTTTACAAAGGAGCTAATAGATCAAAATCTGATAAAGATCCTTCTGACTGGTTACCGCCAAATCAAAATTATCACTGCCAATATATCAAAATTTGGCAAGAAATTAAACAAAAATGGGAATTATTAATGGATGAAAAAGAAAGGAAATTTATTGATCAGAAAAATAGAGATTGTCAATTTGATTCATAATAAGATCCATGAATAACAAGGAGGGTAATTAGTACTACAATTGTAAGTTAAGGAACCTCTGAAAAACTAAAAATTGGAATTTTTAGATCATTTTTTAGCAGAAATTCTGTTTCTTTTTGGTGCAATATGAACATATTGTGCCATAAAAAACTAAATTTATGCTAAAAAAGGTCAAAAAGATCAATTTTGCTAAATACATATTTTAGTTTTTCAGAGGTTCCTATATAACAATGTTAGCACCAGCTATGGTTATATCAGAAAATCAAGATATCAATCAATTTATATCTGACTATGAAAATCTTAAGACAAAAATTGTTTTTAATTTCGATACTAAAAAGTAGATAAAGCCTACATATTTGGGATTGATATACAGGGCTTCTGCCCAAAATTCACTTACATTTTTACAATTCTTAGATAAAATTTGGTCTTATGATAGAAACTGCTATTGACCTGGTCACAACATCTCGCCAATTTTTTTCTTTTTCATTAATTCTCTGGCTTTAGCATATTTATCATCATTCCAAAATATTAAGCAGCCATTACAACCCTTGCCACAACAACCTTCCATACCTATTCTGGCAGATTTTGTCGAAATTTCTGATAAATCACTTTTCTTATTATCCATATATTTATCCTTCTTCTTTTGATAAATATACTGATTTTTACTATCAATCTCCATCCTATGCGATTCCTTATGTAAATCTTGCCGATTTTGTTCAACAAAATTTAAAACCTTATCTTTTCTAACCAAAGTTAATTCCGGTAATAATTTTCTCAATTGCTCAACATCTTCCTCATGAAACATATTAGCTTTTAATCTAACACCTTCATTTTTTTGACTTTGATTAACCACACCAGTAATGACCCCATTTTTGGCATTTTCAAATTCATAAAGACGCAGTAAAATTACTTCCCTTCGATATGGACTCATAAATTCCAAAACATCACCAGCAACTAAACGATTTTTTATATCAATAATTATATCATCTCCCTCCCAAGATCTTACTCTGGCAATATATTCATAAATTGAAGCAGATTTTGTGCTATCATAATCATGAGCTAAATTTGTAAGACGACCATCATGAAAAGCCAAGCTATAGCCACGATTAGAAATTGCATCTAATTCAGACATATATTTTTTATAATCCCAATTTTTTGGATTTTGATAATAATCATCAATAGCAAGGCGGTAAATTCTAGCAACTGATCCAGCATAAAATTCACTTTTATTTCTGCCTTCAACTTTTAGAGAATCAACGCCAATTTCTAAATATTCATTTAATTTTGGCATAAGGCAAAGATCCTTGGCATTAAGAATATAAGATCCATGCATATCTTCCTCAAAAGGCATTAATTGACCTGGTCTTATTTCCTCCTCTAGAAAAAAATTAAATAAATCCTTATTTTGATCATTAATTTCAATAATTTCTTCTGTATTATCTTTAAGTTTAATTTTTAATTTATAACTCCAACGACAGCTATGAGCGCAGCTACCCTGATTTGCCCCTCTTTCCGACATAAAATTGGAAAGTAAACATCTGCCAGAATAAGTCATACACATTGAACCATGAATAAAGGTTTCAATTTTAATATCTGGACAATCTTCTCTAATTTGCTTTAATTCATCAAAACTCACTTCTCTTGCCAACACAACCAGCGAGGCGCCCTGCTCTTTCCAAAAATCAACCGACAGAGAAGAACAAATATTAGCTTGAGTTGAAATATGGAGCTCTAAATCGGGAGCATGTTTTTTAACATAATTAAAAATTCCAGGATCCGCAACAATCAAACCATCAGGCTTTAATTGATCAACAGTCTTAATATATTGAGGAAGTTTCTCAATATCCTTATTATGAGAAAATAGATTTAAGGTCAGATAGACTTTTTTACCATGATCATGCGCATATTTTATACCCTCCAAAAGCTCCTCCAATGAAAAAGAACTTTTGGTACGAAGTGACATATCAGGAGTACCACAATATACAGCATCAGCGCCATAAAGAATAGCCGTTTTCATGCGATCCAATGATCCTGCCGGTATTAATAATTCTGATTTTCTAAATAACATCCCAATCTAATATATAAGTACATTGCTCATATCCATCATAGTAACCTAGAGCAAATTGTTCATTATTTATTAATTCATCAACTCTTAAATTTTGACCTATTACCTCTGGCAACATACCCTTTCCAGCAACACGAGCGCCATGACCACAACCATGCTCAAAACCACGGCCATATTCAGTATCTGCTGGAGGAAGATTTTTTACACCCCAAAATGGACGAGTAAATTTCCAATCATCCCAGCCTTCGGGCATAAAACAAGAAGAGAGCAGAAAAATTATAGCTATAAGAATGAATTTCTTATAAACCATATTTTTCAACTAATAATTCAGCAATTTGCACCGCATTAAGAGCGGCGCCCTTTCTTAAATTATCAGCGCAAACCCAAAGATTTAAACCATTTTTAACAGTATCATCCTTTCTAATTCTTGAAACATAAACTGGATCATGAGATGCGGTTTCAGCAGGAGTGGCATAAACATTATCTTCAGGCCTATCCATAACCAAAACACCCTCGGCTTCTTCTAGAGCGTCCCTTGCTTCCTCAACTGAAATCTCATTTTCAAACTCAACATTAACTGCTTCACCATGAGACACAAAAGTTGGAATCCTAACGCAAGTAGCATTAATTTCAATATTATCACCCATAATTTTTTTGGTCTCAACTTTCATCTTCCATTCTTCCTTAGTTGAGCCATCTTCCATAAATACATCAATATGCGGTATGGCGTTAAATGCAATTCTTTTGGTAAATTTTTTAGGAGCTACATTTTCATTTTGATAAATCTTTTTAGTTGAATCAAATAACTCATCCATGGCTTCCTTACCTGCGCCAGAAGTTGATTGATAAGTTGAAACCACAATCCTTTTAATCTTAGATAAATTATCAAGAGGCTTTAAAGCCGCAACCATCTGAATTGTTGAACAATTTGGGTTAGCAATAATATTAGATTTCTTATAATCATCGAGAGCTTCAGGATTAACCTCCGGCACAATTAAAGGTACATCCTTATGAATTCTAAAAAAAGAGCTATTATCAATTACAACACATCCTGCTTTAGCAGCAATTGGAGCATATTTTGAAGAAGCGGCGCCACCTGGAGAAAAAAGAGCAATAGCAGTTCCGGTAAAATCATATTTATCTAAATCTTCAACTATTAAATTTTTATCACCGTAAGAGATCTCTTTACCAACTGATCTTTCTGATGCTAAAGCCACAACTTCATCTGCAGGAAAATTTCTTTCTGCCAAAATTGAGATAATTTCTCTACCAACATTGCCGGTCGCCCCTGCAATTGCTATTTTTCTTGTCATAATCTAGTCAATTTAATAATTAATTTATATCATTTCTCATCTTTAAAGAAACTTTTGTTAATAACAATATTTACTTTTAAGTTGAGAATGAGCATCAAACCCGAATTGTAAAAAATGATCACCTTAATTGCAATAAAAATGAGATTTATGCTATTTTCGGGGTAGCAAAATACCGTTTTTCAAAGATTCTTTAATATTTCCTTTAAAAAAGGAATTGTTACTTTTCGCCCTATCTTCAAACAATTTTCTTCAACCAAATTTGCTACTCTAAAAATATCATCAAAATCTCTTTTCACATTAGATGAAAGATAATCAATGATTTTTGAATCAATTTTCAATTGTTTTTTAGCAAAATATTTAGTTAATAGAATTTTAACTAAATCATCATCTGGATTTTCAATTCCTAATTGATGAATATTTTTAATTCTAGATTTCAAATCTTCTGAATCCCAATTTAAATCAATTAATTTTTTTGAACTTGAAGATAGTAAAAAAGCATTTTTTTCTTTAATTATATTAATCAAATGAAACAAAAATTCTTGATTATCATGACGACATAAATCATCTAAATGATAAGATTGATTTGGATTAATATAATTATTTAATTCTGAAGTTAAAATATTTGAAACATCTAGAGATTGGAATTGTGATTTCCAAAGATTAATAAAAGAAGTTTTACCAGAATTTTTACCTCCTATCAAACAAGTAATATTCGGTAAAATATTATTTTTAATACGATATTGATCAAGAAATTGGAAAATTTTTAAATTTGACCGACATATTATCAATTCATCATCAATATTTTGATTATTAACATCAAAATTAAAAGATAATTGGGTCATTATATATTAAAATCTTTCATTAATTCTTCAATATCACCAATATTTTGTATTGATTTAGCATTAATATCTTTGCAAGTTCTTGCAACCAAACCTTTTAAAACTTTTCCAGATCCAATTTCAACAATATTTTCAATTCCATTTTTAGCCATCAAAAGCATTGTTTCTCGCCATCTAACTTGGCCAGTAATTTGAGAAATCAAAGAATTTTTAATATGCTCCGGATCTTCAGAAAAATTAGCATCAACATTATTAATAAATCTAATTTCTGGCTTTTTGATTGTAATATCTGACAATATATCTGCCATATCCTGCTTACTATCAGCCATTAATTCTGAATGAAAAGCACCACTCACTGGCAATTTTATAGCTTTTCTAATTCCTCTCTCTTTAGCAATTTCAATTGCCTTATCCACTCCAGATATCGAGCCACTAATAATAATCTGTCCAACAGAATTATCATTGGCAATTTGACAAATCTCAGAAGATTCCGAGGCCTTTAAAACAATCTCTGCAACAAGATCATATTCAGAATTTAAAATTGCCGCCATTGCACCTTTGGTTTTTTCACCGCATTTAGCCATGGAAGATCCCCTAACTTGCAATAATTTAGCAGCATCTTCTATAGAAATAGAATTTGCAACAGCCAAAGCTGAATATTCACCAAGAGAATGGCCAGCAACAATTGAACATAAATCAGATGCTTTTTTACCAAAATCTTTTTCAATAATTTTAATAATAGCAAGAGAAACTGCCATTAAGGATGGTTGAGCATTTTGAGTTTTAACTAACTCCTCATTTGGACCATTAAAAATAACATCAGATAATTTAAAATTTAATATATCGTCAATTTTTTGAAAAACCTCCTTAGCAACAGGAAAATTATCATATAATTCTTTTCCCATACCAACAATTTGTGATCCTTGTCCTGGAAAAACGAAAGCAGTATTATTTTTTATCATTCTATTTTTTACGTTTAATATTTAAATATTTAATTATTTCTTCGGGTTTATATTTAAACTCCTTACGAAATCTTTGAATTATTTCATTTTGAATTTCTGATAATGTCTTATGACTACCATTTTTATTAAATAAATCAACAAATCTATTAAAATTAGCATTATAACCCCTCTTACCATGAGCATTTGTAATGGATGGAAAATGCTCTGCATCCAAATACTCAGTATCACATAAGATAGTGGCTTGTAAAATTGCACTTCTCAATTGTTTGATATTTCTTTCCCATCTATGATTAACCAAAATTTTCATAGCCGCATCAGTAATTCCTTTAATTCTTTTATTTTCATTAACACTAAAAGTATTGCAAAAATTATTAGCTAATAATTTTATATCAGCAGCACCCCTATCACATAAATTTGGCACATTTATAGTAAATGTACTTAACTTCTCAAATAAATCTAAATTATTTGACTCATCTGAAAATAATTGACTTATATTTTTACAAGTAGAAGCTAAGATGCGAGTATTCGACGTATAAAGATCAATTGATTGAGATATTTCTATTTCACCATATTGAATAAAATTTAATAATTTAGTTTGCGTATCACGAGATAAATACTCCACATTCTCAATATATAATGTACCCTTATTTGCTGCCCTAATTTTACCTTGAACCCTCTTTTCTTGGCCATTACGATTCTTTATATCATAACCAAATAAAATCTTATCAGCATTTTCTATAGTCATATTTTTACAATCAATAACAGAAAATGGATATTGAAATCTAATTGAGGAATCATGTATTATTTTAGCTATTAATTCACGACCACTACCATCCTCACCACTTATAAGGGCTGGTATCATAGAATTAATAGCTTTTTTTACCGATAAAATAACCTCCTCCATAACATTAGAGTGAGACACAATATCAGATATAGAAACAGAACTACCAACCCTTAAATTAGTACCTAATTTTTGATATTTAAGATTTCTCTTTTTGATAGCATTGATAATAGAATTTGATAATTTATTAAAAATTTCTTTATCACCCTTTATTATAAAATCATAAGCACCAAGAGCTATAGCTTTGATAGCTAGCGATTTATCGGTACTACCAGTAATAACAATAATTTGAGTATTACCTCTTTTATTTTTAATTTCCTCTAATATCTCAACACCGTTAACATCTTGCATGAAAAGATTTAGCAAAATCACATCTACATCTCTATGTGAATGACCACCGATCTTTTTATTCTTTGTAAAACAATCAATGATATCTTGTCCTTTACTAACCTTAACAGCCTCATTACCCATCCTAGTAACATAGCTACTAAAAACATTTAGTTCTACCGGACTATCATCAACTACCGCTACTATATTCTTAATCATTTTAAAATATTATATACCACTTTCCCAACTTTAAAGATGGAAAATATTATCAATAGCCTTAATTATTATAATCAATTCCTTCTTGGTAATAGTAAAGGAAGGCATAATATATATTAAGCCAGAAAAAGGTTTAAGCCAGACGCCATATTTTATAAATTCCTCTCTTAAAGTAAAGATCTCTTGCCAATTAAAATTAGTTTCAATAACGCCAATAGCACCTTTTACCCTAACATTTATCACATTTGACTTCGAGATAAATTGTGATAATTCTTTCTTTAAAATAGATTCAATATTTTTAACCTTTAAATTATAATCATCTGACTGGAACAGCTCTAAAGAAGCATTGGCAGCAGCACAAGATATAGGATTGGCCATAAAGGTTGGGCCATGCATTAATGCTTTATTCAAGTCAGACTTATGAAGGAACTTATTATAAATTTCATCAGTGCAAATAGTTGCAGCTAGAGTAATATGACCACCTGTTAAAGCCTTACTTAAACAAACAATATCAGGAACTATATCAGCCTCATTAATAGCAAATATTTCACCAGTTCGATAAAAACCAGTAGCACATTCATCAGCAATAAAAATTATATCATATTTTTTCGTAATTTGATAAATTTTTTGTAAAATTTCAGCATCATGAAATTTCATACCACCAGCACATTGGACTAAAGGCTCAATGATAAGGCCAGCAATTTTTTGGTGATTTTTCTTCAAGAAATTTTCAAAATCATCCAAATCATTATCATTTTCTGGTAATTTTAAACAAAAATTCTTAGTTAAATATTTAGAAAATTTCTGATGCATACCAGATTCCAAATCTGATAAAGACATAGCCCCTGCCGTATCACCATGATAACCATTTTGAAAAGAAACAAATTTATTTTTATTATCATTATTGCTATTGATAAAAAACTGCACCGCCATTTTCATTGCAACCTCAATTGCAACTGATCCAGAATCTGAAAAGAATACTTTATTTAAATCCTTTGCTAATAGCTTGGTCAAATTATAAGCTAATTTATAGGATTCTTCCTGAGCAAAGCCGGCAAACATAATGTGAGATAATTTTCCAGCTTGCTTTTGAATTGCCTCGACAATTTTTGGATGATTATAGCCATGAGCCATACTCCACCAAGCAGCAATACCATCAATTAATTCTCTACCATCTTTTAATTTAATAGTTACTCCAGAAGCAGATTCAACCTGCAACTGTTTAGGATTCATAGCCATTTGAGTATATGGCAACCAAATATGATCTTGACCTAAATTAAACCAATCCATTTATTATTTTATTTTAAAGATAAGGAATTATGCTTTTATTAGATTCCTAAAATGATAGGAACCTCTGAAAAACTAAAAATTGGAATTTTTAGTTTTTCAGAGGTTCCGATACTAAATAATATGGTGATAAAACTTAATTACAATCTCTCTTTTGAAGATCTTTATGAGAAAGAAGGATTAAAAAAAATTGATAAATTATTCTTAAATTATTTAGAAAAAGCCGATAGCGATCTTTATCAAAAATTACTAAAATCTCGTCAAAATCCAGAAAATATCGAAAATGAAAGTGAATTAATTATTTTTCTATCACCTTTTTTAGAACAATTCTTAAGCGAATTATTTAATCTAAAAAAAGAAATTTTAGATTTAACAAATTATAAAAAAGCTCTCTCAAATCTCTTTTTATGTAAAAAATTATTTATTCAAAAAAGAGTAATTAGACGCTTTAAAATCGAGGAAATAGAAAAATTTGATATAAAAAATATTACCTCTCAACTTCAAGAAAGAATCAAAAATCTATCAGAATTAAATATTGCCGATGATGTAATGAAACTTCTTGAAAATGAAGAAAAAAACCAAGAAATTCTTGATTTATATGCCAAATTTTCAGCTTGGGCCATATTAAGCAGTGCAGGTAAGTTAAGATATCAAGATTCTATATTATTTAATTTACCAGAAAAAATTGATCAGCAAAATTTAATTGATCTAAAAAATGATCAAGGGGAATTATTTTTAGATCAAAATTATTTACGCCATAGAGATGGCTTTTCTTTAACTGATGAGGGACCATCAATTGCCAAAAATTTAGGTGAAGCAAAATATTGCATCTATTGCCATAAAAGAGATAAGGATTCTTGCTCTAAGGGTTTAAAAGATCGGGAAGGTAATTTTAAAATATCAGAACATAATATAGAACTTTCTGGCTGCCCTTTAGAAGAAAAAATATCAGAAATGATTTTGCTTTATAATGAAAATCTTCTATTATCTAGCCTAGCAACTATCATGATTGACAATCCACTTTTACCAGCAACAGGACATAGAATCTGTAATGATTGTATGAAATCATGTATTTATCAAAATCAAACTCCAGTTAATATACCAGAAATTGAGACTGGAATCCTAAAAGAAGTCTTAAATTTAGATTATGGTTTTGAAATTTACAGCCTATTATCAAGATGGAATCCCCTTAATTTCAAAAGATTTTTACCAAAAGAAAAAAGTAATAATAAAATTTTAGTCGTTGGGTCAGGACCTGCTGGCTTTAATTTAGCTTATCATTTATTGCAAGAAGGTCATTATATCACAGCAATTGACGGACTAAAAATTGAACCTTTAAATCCAGAAATTTCTGGCATTGATTTTGACAAAAATCCAGTAAATTTTAAAGCAATTAAAAATATAAAATCTGAATTATTTTCTGACCTATCTGATAGAACTCCACAAGGATTTGGTGGTGTAATGGAATATGGTATTACTGTGCGTTGGAATAAAAATTTCCTAAATATTATCAGAATCCTTTTAGAAAGAAATCGTAATTTTAGATTATATGGCGGTATAAGATTTGGCAGTCAAATTAATAAAGAAATTGCCTTTGATGAATTAGGTTTTGACCATATCGCCCTTTGCATGGGAGCAGGAAGCCCCAATATTATATCACTTAAAAATAATCTTAGTAAGGGAATTAGAAAAGCTTCAGATTTTTTGATGAATTTACAATTAAGTGGTGCTTTTAAAAAAGACTCACTTTCTAATTTACAAATTCGCTTGCCAGCGATTATTATTGGTGGCGGCTTAACTGCCATTGATAGTGCTACTGAAATTTTATCTTATTATATAATACAAATAGAAAAATTCGCCAAAAGATATGATAAAAATCTAGATTTTCTTCTAAATGAAGAGGAAAAAATAATAACTCAGGAATATTTAGAGCATTTTCAAGAATTAAAAATCGAGCGAGATTTAGCGAAATCAGAAAATAGAAAGCCCAATATCAATAAATTATTGTCAAAATGGGGAGGGGTAAAAATTCTATATCGCAAATCATTACAAGAAAGCCCTTCATACCGTCTGAATCATGAAGAAGTAAAAAAAGCATTTGAAGAAGGAATAAAATTTGTGCCAAATATTACTCCTTCTGAGGCTATATTAGACAAATTTAATTCTGTTCAATCTTTAAAAACTAAAAATAATAAAATTTTTCCTGCCAAAACCATTCTAATTGCTGCCGGTATCAAGCCAAATATCATTTTAGCCAAAGAGGATAAGGATTTTAAATTAGACCATCAGCATTTCCAATTAATTGATCAAAATGCTCAAAATCAGTCAAAATCTGGCAGTGTAAAATCTAAAAAAATCAATATTCTAACCTATATTAATAAAGATAAATCAGTTAGTTTTTTTGGTGATATGCATCCTGATTTTTCTGGCAATGTGGTAAAGGCTATGGCTTCAGCTAAAAAAGGCTATCCAATTATTAATCAAATATTACCAAAAAATAATCATCAGATTGATTTTAAAAATTTTAGTGAAAATCTAAGTAATTTATTGCATGCTAAAATCAAAAAAATTAATAGATTAACCGAAGATATTGTCGAGCTTATTATTAAAGCACCTCTTGCTGCTAGAAATTTTAAAGCCGGACAATTTTATCGTTTACAAAATTACCATTATTTTGCCCCTAAAGAAAATAATATTTCCTTAGATATGGAGCCTTTAGCAGTAACTGGCTCTGAAGTAAATGCTGATGAAATTTCAGTTATAATTATTGAAAATGGGGTTTCGTCAAAAATATGCCATAAATTGCAAGAAAATGAACAAATTATTCTCATGGGTCCGACTGGCAGTCCAAGCAATATCCCACAAAATAAAAAAATCCTATTAATTGGTGGAACCTTGGGTAATGCCGCCCTACTTTCTATTGCTAAAGCCATGAAAGCTGCAAATTGTCAAATATTATATTTTGCTGGCTATAAAAAAGATTCAGATTGCTATAAAAGAGAAGAAATTGAAAAAGTAACAGATCAGATAATTTGGTGTTTTGAAAAATTAGAAAATTTTAAAATAAATAGAAAGACAGATTTAGTTTTTGAAGGCAATATTATTCAAGCTATGGAAAAATATAGTGATAATAAAATCATAAAATTATCAGAAATTGATCATATTATCGCTATTGGTAGTAATGATATGATGGAGGCTGTCAAAATTGCCAAAAATACTAAATTTCAAAATATTTTTAAAAAAAATATAGAATTTATATCTCGTACCAATTCACCAATGCAATGTATGATGAAACAAATTTGTGCTGCCTGCCTTCAAAAACAAATAGATCGAAAAACTGGTCAGGAATATTTTTCCTATTCTTGCTTTAAACAAGATCAAAATATAGATCAAATTTGTTTTGATCATCTTTCAAATCGTCTTTCTCAAAATTCGTTACAAGAAAAAATGATAAATTATCATATTGAGACCTTTGCATAATTGAAGTAGTTTGATTTTTAGATAATTTTTAGGCAAAATTTAATGATTTTTTAGGAACTGACTTGATGAGTCATGAACCAGATCAATATATTCAATCAATTCATTTAAATTGTTTTTCATTAACTCACAGCATCCTTTGATGCCAGCAAGTGGATTTCTTGTTTCGTGAGCAATCGAACCTGCTAAACTTTTAACCTGTTCAATTTTAGCATGACATTCATCACTGCTTTCTTTTATTTTTTTAAACATAATTAGAAAAATTTAAGGTTGTTAAAATAATTACCATATTTATAATAGCTAAATCGACTTTAGAGAAGATATAAACACTACTATTAAACTCTATAATACTATTAAAACACTGACTAATCAAGTCAATTAAGCATGAATATCATAATTAATTACAAACAATGCAAAGCTGCCAGAGCACTTCTAGACTGGAATCAAGATATATTAAAGACCTTTGCATAGATCATTAAAATTTCCCTAACTTTCTCTTGGTTTTTTCTTAATTTCATCAATTTTTTCTTGAATAAAACAGCAATAAAGCTAGTATTTATCTAGCTTTATTGCTGTTTATTA
>Ga0228626_1000157_pt1 | contig 30803 bp, 32 predicted proteins | sample 31DmetaG_FD_183028 | JGI IMG/M metagenome (GOLD analysis project Ga0228626, IMG submission 183028) | Seawater microbial communities from Monterey Bay, California, United States - 31D | ecosystem: Environmental > Aquatic > Marine > Coastal | place: USA: California | collected 2016-10-26
ATAACCATAAATCAACTAAAATGAAGAAAGCTATTTATCTATTCACCACATTTATTTTTTTATCATGTGCTCAAAACCCTGAACAAAAAGAAACTTCCTATGGAATAATTAAAAACGATGACGAAAAATCTAAAGTAATTGAAAAGCTTGCTGATTCTTATTTAGCAGGGAATTTTGATATTGCAAGAGATTATTTTACACCAGAAAGTCAGCACTTTTTTAATGACTTAGTGTATAATGTAGATGGGATTATCGAAGGCTATAATTTTCACTCAGTATTATTTGATGATATAAAGCATAATGATAGAAAAATCTATACAGGTTATATGACAGATGGCAAAACCAAAACATTTCATGACTTTATTTGGTCTGCGAAATCAAAACTAAGTGGTAAAGAATATTCTTATCCATGCCATTGTAGATGGGAATGGGAAGGTGACAAAATAACCAAGACCAGCTGCTATGTTGATCCAGCTGCAATTTTTGCTGAAGTCGCACTTTATCAAGAAAAAAATCAATGATGCTCTAATTAAAACTAAAATACTTTATATGCCCTCCCTCATGGAGGGTTTTTCTTTTCAATCCATTATCTATATCTTTAAGGTATTATTAATCATAAATCAATCGAATGAAAAAGATACTACTACTCACTTTTTTAATTTTTGCTACAAGTTGCAATAACCAATCCAAAGAAAATAAAGAATCTGATTCTGCAAATCAATTAGAAAGAGATCTTGAAATGTACCAAAACGTATGGAATTCATTTTTAGCTGGAGATACGAGCGTAGTAAATGACAAAAACTTTACTGAAGATATTATCATAGTTACTTCGGAGGGAGATTTAGTCGGAATTGAAGCGTGTTTAGAGTATTATGCCAATTATCTGACTGGTTTTTCTGGGATTGAATGGACAATTGTTGATGCCTTTGGACAAGGGAATAAGCTCATAAAGCACTGGAATTTTAAAGGAAAGCACACAGGAAATTTCTTTGGAATACCTGCTACTGGTAATTCACTAAATTTATCAGGGACTACAATTGTCACTATGCGGGATGGAAGAATTGCTAAAGAACACGATTTTTTTGATATGAAATCAATGCTTGATCAGTTATTAAATGCAAAAGGAGATCTTACTGTTGACGAATATCAACAAATTAATTAACTTTTAGCGTTTCTTCAATATTATACTGAAGTTCATCAAGAGTAATCATATAAACTTTTAATAATGAAACCCTTGTTTTAAAATATTTGAGCTGTACAATAAGATTTGATTTAAGCTTTTCATTCTCATGAATAAACTTATGTAAAGATTTTAAATATTTTTCGAAATTTATTTGAGAATCATTAGCATTTAGGATAAGGCTAGGATTTTCTTCCGTTATCAATTCTATAATAAGATTAATTATTTTCTTTTCATAATCAACTGCTGACACAACTTTTGTAAAATTTAAATTATGTAAACGAGTAATAGATTCTTTTATGTTTTCAGAGTCAACATATTTTAAATCTCCAGTATTAACAGCTGATTTATATCTATTCATCGGAGGGTCAAAATCTCGATAATAAATTAAATTATATTCAATTCTGTTTTTGCTTATTGCTACTTTTTTTAATTTTTCCAAATTTAGTTCGTCTTTCAGAAGCAGATTATAAATATCAATATCTTGATTCCAAATTTTCATTCTATCATCACAATATTTTTTGATATCATTTGATTCTATTAAAATGCTATTTAAAACCCTTTCGTTTTGAATTTCTTGATCTCTTTTATTAGATATTTCATTAATCCCAAAAGAAGCTGATATACCTATTACGATAGCTATAATTTCAAGAAAGAGTTTAAAAAAAAATTTTCTTTTGAACATATTGATGCTTTTAAAAGCAATATAACTATTTAAATAAATCATAGGCATATCCTATTCATTAAGTTCAGGTATTTCCAACCCTCTTAAATAAGTCAAATTAACATTTACAGATAAGAGTCCCATAGCTTTCTGTAGATTTGAGATATGAATATTCATAAAATGATAAATCCTTTTTCACTCCTAATTTTTTTCTTTAGTATTACATTTTTTCAGTCTTGTAAAGAAGATACCAAAGCAACAGAGCTGATTAATGCAGGTAATGACCCAAACTTCACCATAGTTGCTCATTCTGACAATGGATTCTTAAGTTTTAACCGAAAAGTGGTTGTTTTTGGGATAGATATTTATGCAGTTTCATCAGTAGAAGACACCAAACTCCTCCACGCCGCTAATGTAATGGCACAGTATCTTGATAATGATGAAGATGGAACAGTAGATGACCAATTAGTTTTGGATAAAATGCTTGAAAACAAGGTATTTATGGTAATGTGGAAAAACGAAAACGACCTAGACAATATCGAACCACCAAGCGATAGACAAGGACAAGATTTAGGAAATGATGAAACACATCCAAACTTTGTTTCTAATGGGAGAATGGGTGAATTTGACGCTTCATTGGAAGAGGTGCTTCATATAATTAACAGCGCAGGACATTCAGCAGCCTACCCAAATGCCTTTGGACAGCGCGTTGGTTCAGATTTAGCAAATGCAATGGATATTGCAAGAGGTGGTCAGTTTATAACAATCCCTAAGCATTATCCAGCTAATGCTTGGTATTCGTATGACGATCAAACCTGTGACTACGCAAGTTGTCAAACTATTGAGTATTTGTATTGGGCGATTACCTCAATATTAGGAGCACAGGAAAACAGACTGAATGAAATTGATAATGAATGGAGATTAAATACAAGGCAAAAAGTTGAGGACACTGATACTGCTATATTTACGCTCTTAACAAATCCCATTTATAAAATACCAACCATATTACCAGATGGAACTTATAGACATTAAGAGAAAACTCCCAAGTGGAGGGTTTTTCTTTTACACCAATGGATACAACCCAAATCCCTTGTAATCCATCGATATCATTGCCTTAACATAAGATTCCTTTGGAGTGGTTTTAGGGGGGAGTTGTTTGGGGAAAGTTTGTAGTGTGTTTTGAAAAAAGATCCATTCTCTATATATTAGAGGTATTATTAACCATAAATCAATTAAAATGAAAAAATTATTTTTGGCTTTTAGTTTTTTGGTTTTCACTTTCTGTAATTCTGAAAAAAAAGAGCCAAATTCCAAAATCAAAATCTATGATAATTCAATAGAATCAATAATTGATATTTCAGCTGAAATTGAGATCATTGCTGATTCAGTTGCGTTACCCGAAGGACCTGTCTGGGATGAAAAATCAAATTCACTTTATTTTAGTGATGTAATAAGCAACAAAATTTTCAGATGGAATGAAGTAAATGGAACTTCCGAATTTATTGTTCCAAGTGGAAATACTGGATACGCACCAAACTTAGGTGAGGGAATTTTAGGAGCTAATGGTCTTGCTTTAGATATTGATGGGAATCTCATTTTGTGTCAACATGGAGATAGAAGAATAGCTATGTTAAAAAATATGGAATCTGACGTCCCTAAGTTTGAAACAATAGTTGATAATTTTGAAGGGAAAACACTAAACAGTCCCAATGATATAACTTTATCAAAAGATGGGACCATGTATTTTACTGATCCTCCTTTTGCTTTTTTCGATGGAGCAACTTTTTCTTTTGTAGAAACAGAAATGAGAAAGTTAAACTTTAATGGCGTATTTAAATATAATCCTGATGATAATACCACAACACTAATAACTAAAGATATTGATGTTCCAAATGGCATTGCTCTTTCAGAAGACGAAAAATCATTATATGTAAATAAAATGGGGATTTTAGATAATAGTCCAGCTATTAAAAAAATTAATTTAGAGACCAATGAAGTAAAAACTTTTTTTGATGGTAAAGATCTTTTCGGCAAAGCGGAAGGAAACTTTGATGGCATGAAAGTTCATTCAAGCGGACATGTTTTTACATCAGGTCCAGGAGGCTTACTCGTTATTTCTCCATCGGGGAAGCTGAAAGCAAAAATTGATTTTGGACATATTACAAATTGTGCTTTTGATAAAGATGAAAAATATCTTTATGCCACAGGATTTTTATCAAACCCAAAAGTTTATAGAATCAAACTTAAATAATTTAGGATAAGAAATAAAGCAAATGCAGCTGGATTAAAGTTGTTGTATCATAATCACGACTTCGAATTCATGAAGGATGCCAAAGGGGAGGTGGTGATCGATTATCTTCTGGAACATTGTGATCCTAAGTTTGTAAACTTTCAAATGGATTTGTATTGGGTAACAAAAGCATGTGCAGGTCCTTTAGCTTATTTTGAAAAATATCCTGGACGATTTAAGTTATGGCACGTGAAAGATATGGACTCAGAAGGTAAATTTGCACCAGTTGGAAACGGAACTATTGACTTTGGCCGAATTTTGGCAAAAAAAGAACGTTCTGGCATGAAATCCTATTTTGTAGAACAAGACAGAACTCACAAAATGCAACCATTAGAAGCAATCAAGGTAAGTCATGAGGGCTTCAAGAAGTTTGGATTTAATAATGAGTGAACTTATTCCACTTCCACAATAAGTTCAATTTCAACGACAATTCCAGCGGGTAGTGATGCCATACCAACTGCAGACCGTGCATGTTTTCCGCGTTCACCAAAGACTTCCACCATCAAATCGGAGAAGCCATTAATTACCTTTGGTGGATCCACAAAATCTGAAGCTACATTGACCATACCTAATACTTTGACGATTCGTTTTACTCGGTTTAAGTCTCCTAGTTCTGCTTTTAAAATGGCCAATTGATTTATTGCTGTGATACGAGCAGCCTCATAGCCTTCCTCAATGGTCAAATCTGACCCTACTTTTCCAGTAATTAGGGTACCATCACTTTTAAGAGGACCGTTTCCAGAGAGAAACAAAAGGTTTCCGGTACGAACAGCCTGAACGTAATTTGCCACAGGTGAAGAAGGTGTTGGAAGTTTAATGCCTAAGCTTTTAAGCTGAGCCTCAGGATTATTGCTGGGAATTTTTTCTATTTGAGCCTTTAGGTTTTGACTATTAAAGGCAAATCCGATAAATAAGATAATTAAGGAAATTTTATTCATGTTTTAGTAAAGTAAGGTGAATTGATATGTTTATTTTTCAAAGTTTATGGGAAACAAAATCTCATTTTTACGATTAAAAAAGGCATAGGGGCTATTGTAAACCAAAACAATTGGTGCATCAGTGTATGATATATTATTGTTTTTTAAGACCTCTTTTCCTTTATCGATCACCATCTTTTCTTTTTTAGGATTGGTATAGCCACTAAATTTAAAAGCAATAAAATATCCCGCTTCAGCTTGATAAAGCTCAACATTACCTCCTAAGGGTAGTGGAGTGGTTTCCATATCAAATTTTTTTGGAAGTACAAATTCCATAGTGCCTTTGCCTTCATTTTTATTCATGTGCACAGGCGTTGTCATGGCAATTTTTTGTCGTTCAGTGTTGTTTCCAGAAATGTATTTAAATAAAGAAGAAAAACCACTTTGGCTACTGGTTTTAGCCATCATGACTTGAGGATAAAAACGAATTTCCCCTTCCTCAAAATTCTGAATTACCTCGTAAGACTGAGTTTCGTATCCTTGTGCCATAATGAAATTTATGTTTAATAAAAACAAAACAATCCCAAACCTAATTCCTTTCATGATTTAGGATTCGAGCGCATTTTTACAGTAGGCAACAGATTTTTTAATTTCATTAATAATGCTTGAATCAGCGGGAGTTTCATACTCGTATTCAATGGTAGCTGTAAAATTATATTTATTATCTCGCATTAACTGAAGCACCTCTTTTATTGGAGTATCTCCTTTTCCAAAAGAAACATTCTTTTTACCATTCGCGGGATTTTGTCTGTCTTTGACGTGCATGCTCATGATGTTTTGATTTTTATTTTGAATTAAATCAATAGAATCTGTGTTTCCTGCTGCAGTATAATGTCCTAAATCTAGATTCATCGCATTAAATGACGATTGATTTAAGGCAGTATCCCACCAGGTTGGATTTTGTTGTTCATGACCATGATATGCTACATAGATTCCGTTTTTTTCAGCCATTTGCCCCAATTTTAAGGTGTGAGAAGAGTTCCTTGGGAGCTCTAACGTAACATGTGAAGCACCCAAAATTTTACCTACTTGCATTGCATAATTAATATTGGCATCAGAATTTTTTTCGGTTAACAAATAATCTGGTTTAAATGCATAAATATCGACACCAGCGTCATTATACATTTTACGGAGTTTGGTGAATCCATCTAATGAACGTGTTTTATTCCACTCTTCTAACTCTTTTTCATAAGAGGCCTTTTGAGATTTCAAATCTTTGAATTCCTTTTCTTCTTCCTGAGTTAAACTTTTCTTTCTCTCTTTTCGTAGCATAGAGTAATATTTTCTACGATCTATTTTATTTTCTGGACGGCCAATAAAAGACTCCGCAGTACTACCCATCAATTCAATTCCGCTAACACCACATTCTATGATATATTGTAGTGTAGCCTCGGCACTCTGATCTTTCATTGCTCTAAAGGAGTAAGTAATGAGCCCTAATTGAACTCCATTTATTTTTGAATTTGGAGTCAAAAGTCCGGGAATATAGTTTGGAGCCCCCCAAGCTTTAGTTCCAGCTATAGTGATTCCTGCTGCTATAGTAGCTGATTTACCTATAAAAGACCTTCTGGAAAAATTTGTATCTTTTGATTTCATGATGGATATTAATTTTGTTCAAGACTAAAAGTAATCATTTTTTCAATAGGGAATTGATCCTTCATTTTTGAAATTTCGAATGATATTGAATCGTCTAAGCAGTCTTTTATTTATATTTATTTTTGTTAAAACAACAAGTCCTGAATATTTCTTTTTCATGTCTAATTTAGAGATGAAAAAAGTTGAAGGAGACTATTTACATTTAAATATCCATTAGGGCGCCCTTATGAAAATGATAATCAGGATAAGAACATCATGTGTGTTTTAGCAATAGAATAAATTCACAGAGAATTATAATAAATTATGTATCAAATAGGAGGTGAAAAGAGAATTATATTTCCAAATCATTTAGTTAAGTAGAGATGTATTATATAGGATATGATATTGGAAGTTCGTCGATAAAAGTTGCTTTGGTCAATGCCAAAAACAATCAAGAAGTAGCAGTACTATCTGAGCCTAAAAATGAAATGTCAATTAAGGCGGTTCAATCGGGTTGGGCAGAACAAGATCCAGAAATGTGGTGGAAACATTTGTGTGTAGCTACAAAACGAATAATTAGTAATGCTAGAATTGATAGTAAAGAAATTTTGGCAATTGGGATATCTTATCAAATGCACGGACTTGTTGTAGTTGATAAATATAAACGAAGCCTTCGGGATGCCATTATTTGGTGTGATAGTAGAGCAGTTTCTATTGGAGAGAAAGCCGCAAGTGATATTGGTGAAACTAAGTATGGAATTCATTTATTGAACGCACCAGGAAATTTTACCGCCTCCAAATTGAAATGGGTCAAGGAAAATGAGCCGGAGCTCTATGATAAAATAGATCACTATATGCTGCCAGGGGATTTTGTTGCATCTAAACTTACGGGTGAAGTAGTGACGAGTAAGAATGGTCTTTCTGAGGGTATGTTGTGGGATTATAAGGAAAACAAAGTTGCGGATTGGTTATTAACTTATTACGGAATTGACGCTTCTTTGACCCCCGCTTTGGTCGACAATTTTCAAGATCAAGGTTGTGTTTCCAATGAAGCTGCTGCTCTAACGGGTTTGCCAAAAGGAATTCCTATTCGTTACCGAGCAGGTGACCAGCCCAATAATGCGTTGGCATTAAATGTATTAAACCCTGGGGAAGTGGCTGCAACTGGAGGAACCTCAGGGGTGTTATTTGCAGTTTCTGATAAGGTAAATTTCAAAGAGTATTCTAGGGTGAATCATTTTGCTCATGTCAATTACACAGAATCCAAGCCTGTAGTCGGGACTTTACTTTGTGTAAATGGAGCTGGAATTCAATACAGCTGGTTAAAAAGAATCACACAAGCAGAGAACTTCAATGAAATGAATGAATGGGCCTCTAAAATTCCTATTGGAAGTGAGGGACTTATAAACCTTCCTTTTGGAAATGGTGTAGAGCGCATGTTGAACAACAAAACTCCAGGTGCACACTTGAGTAATTTGAATTTAAACATTCATGAAAAGGGTCATTTGTGCAGAGCTGCGCTAGAAGGAATAGCCTTCTCTTTTGCTTATGGAATGGAAATTATGCAACAAGATTCATTAACAATTAAAATAATTAGAGCTGGTAATGATAATTTATTTAGGTCCTCTATTTTTTCATCAACAGTATCCAGTTTGATAGGTCAACCCATTCAGATTTACAATACAACCGGAGCAATAGGAGCTGCCAGAGCTGCCGGGATTGAAAATAATTCTATTGAAGACTATTCCCAAAGTATTGCCATGATAGATCAAGTGGCAGAGGTGGTTCCAGAAAAAAATAAATCCTCTTATTTTGAAGCATATCAAAATTGGAAAGAACAATTAAAAAAACATTAAAAACATAAATTAACTGATCATGATAGTAACAGGAGATAAAGAATTTTATAAAGGGGTACGGGCTATATCCTTCGAAGGAAAAACTTCAGATAATCCTTTAGCTTTTAAGTTTTATAATCCAGATCAAATGGTCATGGGGAAATCCATGCGTAACCATTTTAAGTTTGCTGTAGCTTATTGGCACAGCTTCTGCGGGCAAGGAGGAGATCCGTTTGGTCCAGGGACACAACAGTTTCCTTGGGATAAGTCTAAAGACGCGATGCAGCGAGCTAAAGACAAAGCAGATGCTGCCTTTGAATTCATAACCAAAATGGGATTTGATTACTTCTGTTTTCACGATATAGATTTGGTAGACGAAGCTGAAACTTTAGCCAAAAATGAATTGAGATTACAACAGATTTCTGAGTATATAGCCCAAAAGAAGCAGGCTTCCGGTGTTAAGCTTTTATGGGGAACTGCAAACTGTTTTTCAAATCCAATATATATGAATGGAGCTGCTACCAATCCTGATTTTAATGTAGTAGCTAGAGCCGGCGCTCAAATTAAAATGGCATTAGATGTCAACATTCAATTAGGGGGTGAAAATTATGTTTTTTGGGGTGGACGTGAAGGCTATATGTCTTTATTAAATACCGACATGGGGAAAGAATTGGATCACATGGCTCAAATGCTCACTATGGCTAGAGACTATGCACGTGGACAAGGATTTAAAGGCAGCTTTTTTATTGAGCCTAAACCTATGGAACCTATGAAGCATCAATATGATTTTGATGCAGCAACGGCAATAGGTTTTTTAAGAGAACATAATTTAGATAAAGATTTCAAACTCAATATTGAGGTAAACCACGCCACCTTGGCTCAACATACCTTTGAACATGAACTTGCTGTAGCAGCAAATGCTGGAATGTTGGGTAGTGTCGACGCTAATCGTGGGGATAATCAGAACGGTTGGGATACCGATCAATTCCCTGTTAATTTATATGAGGTCACAGAGGCGATGCTTGTTATTTTACAGGCAGGTGGACTTCAAGGGGGAGGAATAAATTTTGATGCAAAAATACGCCGAAACTCAACGGATTTAGAAGATATCTTTCATGCACATATTGGTGGGGCAGATACGTTTGCAAGAGCCCTAATAGTGGCTGAAAAAATCCTAACAGAATCACCCTATTCTGAAATGAGAAGAGAACGTTATGCTTCATTCGATTCTGAACAAGGAAAAGCTTTTGAAGCAGGCAAATTATCTTTAGAAGAGATTACTGCAATTGCATTAAATGATAGAGATCCAAAAAGAATTAGTGGAAAACAAGAGTTTTACGAAAACATCATCAATCAATACTTGTAGGTCTGTATTTTTGATCTCACTTTTAAAGTCTAAATAATTATTTTAAAAAAATGACACAGTGTCATTTTTTTTATTAGTTTCGTATTAAAATCCTATAAAATGAATATACTAGTTTGTATAAGTAATGTTCCGGATACCACATCAAAAATCAATTTTAAAGATGAAAATAAATCTTTTGATACCAATGGTATTCAGTTTATTATAAACCCTAATGATGAGTTTGGATTAACACGTGCTATTTGGCTCCAACAAAAATCTGGAGCTAAAGTTACAGTAGTCACTGTGGGTGATGCTAGTTGCGAACCCATTTTGAGAAAGTGTTTAGCAATGGGGGCAGATCAAGCCATTAGAATTGATGCAATTCCTGAAGATGGTTTTTTTGTAGCAAGCCAGTTAGCATCTTTATGTGCTAAGGAGAAATATGATTTGATCATAACCGGTCGAGAGTCTATTGATTACAATGGTGCGATGGTGGGGGGTATGTTGGCATCAATTTTATCGATACCTTATGTAGCCAATTGTATTCAATTAGATATTGATGGAACTTCAGCCTCACTTCAACGTGAAATTGATGGTGGTATAGAAAGCTTAAGCGCCATCTTTCCACTTGTTTTAGGAGCGCAAAAAGGTTTGGTAGAAGAATCAGATTTGATCATTCCAAATATGCGTGGTATTATGCAGGCACGCCAAAAACCCTTGACTGTTGAAACTCCCTCATACGTTGAAGGACAAACAACAATTCAAAATTTTGAGAAACCTCAAGTAAAAGGTCCAGTTAAATTAGTTGACGCAGCAGATATCGATACGTTAATTGAATTATTACAAAACGAAGCTAAAGTGCTTTAAAAAACAAAAGATTATGTCAGTAGTTGTTTATATAGAGTCTCAGAATGGAATCATAAAGAAAGCTGGATTAGAGGTTGCGTCTTATGGAAGAGCCATTGCAAATGCAACAAAAACGGCACTAATTGCTGTAACTTTTAATACAGAAGACACATCTATATTGAATTCTCATGGGGCAGATAAAGTTTATAACATCAATACCGCTGAAGATTCCTTTTTCAATGTTGATCGTTATTGTGCAAGTATTGTTGGTATTGCGGAACAAGAAAATGCAAAAGTTGTTGTAGTTAGTGCTAGTGCAGATGGACGTTACTTGGGTCCTATACTAGCAGTGAAGGCTCAAGCAGCTTATTTTTCTAATGTGGTTGCACTTCCTGGTTCGTATGAGCCATTTACAGTAAAACGCTCCTGTTTTACAAACAAAGCGTTTAATGAGAGTTTAAGTGAACAAGGCAGAGTAGTTGTGAGTCTTTCTTCAAATGCTTTTGGGATTGTGGAACAAGAAACAGCTGCAGAACAACTTACAGGTGACTATATTGAGTCAAATTCATCTTTAAAAGTAACTTCTATAGACAAAGTCACAAATAAAATAACCATTGCTGATGCCGACATAGTAGTTTCAGGCGGGAGAGGTCTTAAGGGTCCTGAAAACTGGCATTTGATAGAAGATCTTGCAGAGGTACTAGGTGCAGCGACAGCCTGCTCAAAACCTGTCTCAGATTTAGGTTGGCGTCCACACAGTGAACATGTTGGACAAACAGGAAAACCGGTGGCTTCCAATCTTTATATTGCAATTGGAGTTTCTGGAGCCATACAGCATTTAGCAGGGATTAATTCATCTAAAGTGAAAGTGGTCATTAATAGCGATCCAGAAGCACCCTTTTTTAAAGCTGCAGATTATGGGATTGTAGGAGATGCTTTTGAGGTTGTTCCTCAGTTAATTGAAAAATTAAAGGCTATTCAGTAATGAATTAAACTTCCCCAAATGGTTAACAAATCCCTACTTTAAGCTCAAAAAGCTTTGGAAGGTATGTCTTTCTAAATTACATTGATGTCAGGAGGATATGGACTGTTTGGAATCCCAGAAATTTGAAGTTGAGTTCGTCCATGTGAGAGTCTCAGTGTTATATTGTATTTCAAATAATGCATGGGTTGATCGGTTTGTTTTATGTCTTTTCCTAATGAGGGAGAAGAAGATGCTGATCTAATTAATGCACGGTAACAAACTATCACTAATTTACCCAGCGCTAGTTTTTTTGACTCTAACATGAGTTTTGGAATGATTAGAGGGGAACACATTGACCTGCAATTATAGGACTAATGGATCTTGTTGCTTCAGCAGAAAATATCATTGTTGCAATCATGCATATCAATAAAAAGGGAGATTCTAAATTACTTTCTAAATGTAGTCTACCTCGATAGCTTAAGATGTGTAAAAAGAATGGTTACTGAATTAGCAGTTTTGGATATTACTCATCAATGGTTTTTATTTGTGGAGCATGCACCGGAAGTTTGTATTCAAGAAATCAAGGATACAACTGCGGGTAAACTTATCATTCCTGATCTGGTGAAAGAAATGCATTTTTAGTCTCCTTTTCGATTCTATAGATTATTATACAAGGAAACTAAATAATTTAGTAATTTTAAATAAATTATAATAAAATGAAAAACACACCATTCAATACGATTTTTTGTCTAATACTACTTGTTGGATGTCAAAATAGCACTAAAAAAGTTGAAAAGGTAAAATCTCAGGATGAGCCAAGTATAGAACAAGAGTGGATAAATATGAGCGCAACCAACAGTTTGGATGGATGGCATATCTATCAAAATGAAGATGGAGAAAAAACGGGATGGACAGTTTCTGAAGGTGTTTTTACTTATAATTCTGAAAAGGCTGTGGGTGAAGGAAATAAGAGTCTAATTTCTGACAGAAAATTCACAAGCTTCGAAATAAAATTCGAATGGAAACTTTCGCCAAATTCCAATAGTGGTTTTATGTGGGGAGTAACTGAAGAAGATGCCTATGACGCTCCATACCTTACTGGTCCAGAGATACAAATCATCGATGCAGATATTTATGGAGATGATGAAAAAAATCAAATCCATACCACAGGTTCTCTATACGACATGGTAGCCCCTGATCATGTAATGGCAAAACCCGCAGGAGAATGGAATAGTTATCATATTACAATAGATTACAAAGAAAATAAAGGTACAGTAGTCCATAATGGAATGGAAATCAATCGTTTTCCCATGCAAGGACCTGAATGGAATGAATTGGTTTCTAAAAGTAAATTTAAAGAAATGTCAGGTTTTGGTAAATTTAAAGAGGGACATCTTTGTTTTCAAGATCATCCTGGCGTAATTTCGTACAGAAATATAAAACTAAGAGAATTTTAATTTGAACTTTAAAAAAATCATTCGATTTTATTTTACCCAACTGATATCGATCGGATTGGTAATGGTTTTTTTGATTCCTCTAGGACTTAAACTTATTCATGGTTTTGAGTATCACTCAGATTCAAACCTTTGTAAGAATAATAAAACACATATTCACAAATCCAATAGTCATAATGATGTGTTAGATTATTTCTTTCAACCTCTGGTTCATGACGAGGTCAAACAATTTGATTATGTAATTTTTGATGAAATTAGTGAGGATAAAGTATCCTATATTTCTTTTTACAAAACTTATTTTTATAAATTTTCCAAATCAAGAGCTCCACCTGTACTGTTTCTTTCATAAAAATCATTTCTCATGATTCAATTATATATTGAATTATGATTTTATTTATATAACTAAACAGTATCCAAATGAAACAATTTAAATTAATACAAAAAACATTTTTATTGCCATTATTGGCAGCAACTTTTCTAATTTCATGTACACCTGACGAGCCGGAAGAAATCCTAGAACAAGAATTAATTACAACGGTTGAACTTACCTTCAGATCATCATCAGAAGTAGATCAAATAGTACGATGGAGTACTACTAGTGCCAATTCTGAATCAATTACACTTAAGGCTAATTCTGAGTATCAAGTTGAAATTGCTTTTTATGATGAAAGTGATCCAGCAGATATAGAAGATATTACTGAAGAAGTAATAGAGGAGGCAGATGAGCATCAAGTATTTTATGAATTTTCGGGAGTCACTATTCCTTTTGTTCAAGGTGGTTCAGATACTTTGGATGAGGATCAAAACCCAGTTTTTATTCATACAGTATGGTCTACCGGTGAGATAGGTAATGGAGTAGTAAGTGTATATTTAATTCACGAACCCACTACAAAAGCTAGTATTACACGAGACGGTTTTGGAGGAGAAACAGACGTTGCAGTAGATATTCCTTTAGTTGTCATTGAATAATAAGATTAATCGTCCTGAGAACAATTTACTTTTTTCTTTTTGTACAAAGTGTTTTTTGGCTCGGGGCACAGGAATGTGATTTAAGCTTAAGGGGAAGGGTGACTGATCTGCACGATGGAACTCCAATCTTTGGTGCCCTACTAAAGATCGAAGGAACCGACCTTTTTGTGCAAACAAATGAAAACGGAACCTATTCTTTTGGAAATCTATGTCCAGGAGAAATGGTTCTGTTTCTTGCACATCCCAAATGCAATCCGATTTCAAAAAAATACAACCTCATATCAAATACTGATTTAAATTTTGAGTTAGAGCACCATATTAATGAGTTAGAGGAGATTGTGATTTCAGACAATCAACTTAAAGGACTCAATGGTAGCACCAAAGAGTCTCGTTTAAATACAGATCAAATAATTCGGTACAGTAGCCAGAGTTTATCAGACGCTTTAACATCATTGGCTGGGGTTTCCTCCATAAAGACAGGAAATGCTATAGCAAAACCCATGATCCATGGAATGTATGGAAGTCGTGTAGGGATTGTAGCGAATGGTATTCGGCTTCAAGATCAAGAATGGGGAGCAGATCACTCTCCAAATATTGATCTAAATGCTTTTCAAAATGTTCAACTTATAAAAGGTGCTTATACATTAAAATATGGAGGAGATATTCCAGGTGGAATTATCGTTTTATCACCACCAAAACTGATCCTAAAAGACAGCCTTTTTGGTCAAACCGTAATGAATGCTTCCTTGAATGGGAGAGGAGGAAGCCTTACGTCAAAATTGATGAAGTCTACTTCAAATGGTTACTATGTAAATGGACAGTTCACGGCAAAGAGATTTGGCGATTTGAGTGCGCCGGATTATTTACTCTCGAATACAGGAGTCAAAGAATTCAATGTTTCATTTAAGTTAGGTCGAAATAAAATAAGCAAAGGTTGGGAGCTGAATTATTCTCGTTTTCAAAATGAGATAGGGATCTTACGAGCTGCGCATATTGGAAATATTCAAGATTTAGTAAGGGCATTGGAGGCCGACAAACCTCTCAGAATAAAGCCGTTTACACATCAAATTAATGCGCCCAAACAACAAGGTGCACATCAAAATATTCACGTCATCTACTTTAATCAATTCAGTAAAGATTTAAAATGGCATTTGGATTATAATTATCAAATAAATTTTAGAAAAGAATTCGATATTAGAAGAGGAATCTCTGATGATATTCCTGCTATTGACCTTAAGTTACAAACACATAGTGTACTAGGAAATATGGTATGGAGGAAAGATTTTGATTGGACTCTTGAATGGGGGGTAAATGCCTTACTTCAAGATAATTTTTCGAATCCTAACACAGGGGTCAAACGATTAATTCCCGATCATGTTAAAACCCAATTTGGGAGTTACTGGGTCGGTTCTTACAAACCTTCAAATTCTTTTCATTGGGATTGGGGATTTCGTCTAGATCAAGTGAATTGGGAGGTACAGAAGTATTACACAGTTGCTGATTGGGAAAATAGAGGTTATGATCAAGTTTTCTCCCAATTTGAAGTAGAGCAAAGAGGGACTCAAATTTTAGTAAATCCTCAATTCGATTTTTTAAATTTTGCTGCTCAAACTGGAATTTCTTTTGAACTTGGGAAACAGTTTGAAACGAGTCTTTCATTTGTTTTGTCTCAAAGGTCACCCAATGCTTCAGAATTATTTAGTGATGGATTGCATCATTCATTAGCAACCATAGAATTTGGGAGTTTGACATTGGAAAAAGAAGTTTCTAATAAACTCTTGTTGAGTTTTTCAAAAACTTCAGGAAAACTTAAAGGTGTTATCGAACCTTATTTCTCTAAAATCAATAATTATATTTTTATTGGTCCCAAAAGACTTCAGCAAACTATTAGAGGTGCTTTTCCTGTTTGGCAATATGAAGCAACTGATGCATTACTCTGGGGAGTTGACACCACTTTTGAGTATGATTTTTCAAACCAATTAAATGCAAATGTTAATGCAGCGTTCATCTATGCCCAAGATTTGAACAACGTACTTCCGTTAATCCATATCCCCCCTTTTAATACCACTCAAAGTTTTAAGTACCGCTCTCCTAAAAAGCGATATGAAGTTGAAATAGTCAATCACTTTGTGTCTAGGCAAAATCGATTTCCTGATTTGAATTTCAACTATTCTAGATTACAAGAAAATGTTTTGATTCAACGTGAAGTTGATATTAGTAGCCCACCTAATGCTTATCAAGCTGTAGATTTGTTTTTTTTAATCCACATTGGAGATGTTAAAGAATCTAAAACTAGCCTTCGATTTATGTTAAATAATTTAACCAACACAAGATATCGAGACTATCTAAACAGAATGCGTTATTATGCAGATGAAGTTGGAAGGAATTTTCAAGTGCAGCTTGTGTACACGTATTAATTCTCTTTCTAATTTTTTTGATTTGACCTAGAAGTATGTTTTCATGTTTTGAAGATTTGAAAACTGTTTTTATTTATTTTCAAATCCAATATTCCAACTGCTTTGATTATTTTTAATCTATTGAATACTTATTGTCTTTGATATTAACTATCGCCTAAATACATCTAAATTAGAGTAATGAGAAAGATCGTATATGTTTTTGGATTGTTTTGTGCATTCACTTTTGCGCAAGATAGTGGACTTCAACTTGAGGGTTTTTATGACGATCCATCTGTCGAAACTCAATATGCATTTGTTCAGGAACTACTTTATGTTGCGGGGTATACTCCCGAAGAAATTCAAATCTATCAGACCTTACCTAATTCTGCTCATGTTTATCGTGTAAAATTAGATTCTGTAAATGGAGGTTTTATGTTTGTGCGTTGGGATAATAAAAAGAAGGAACACTTTTTAGCTAATAAAATGATTGATCCAGGGCTTTATTACAATTTAAAAGCAGCCAGGGAAGTAATGCGAAAGCAAACCAAAAAGGCTAATTTTTCTGTTGAAGACATCTCTTTGCAAGCCTCTGATCAAGAGGAAATTACTGGAAGTGATATAACTGAGCTAAGAGAAGAATACGACTTGAAAAAAGAAGAAGAAAGAAAAGTTCAAAAGGAACTAAATAAAAAGTCTCTCCAAAAAGAGCAACGAAAAGTTGAGAGAAAAGCGAGTCGAAAAAAGAATTAAATTGTTATTGTTAGAATCGTCCCCTCTAATTTTGTTGTGTAACAGGTCAGCGAACCACTACATGATGTGGTATACGAGTTATTGTGATACCCACATTCAAACTTAGATCCATCAAAAGACCAACGATCTCTATTTCCTTGATGAGGACAGCTATTGTCAAACGCTCGAACTTCTGTATCGCTAATTCTAATTAATAAGAGGTTTTTGGAAGTATAATTCATCCACCCACCAACAGCCTGAAGATCAACAAAAAGTGAACTAGAAATATCAATCTCAATTGGTCCCTCTGGAGTACTCTGGCTTTGTCCTCCAGCAGCAGGAGTATATGTTGCTTCGTCTTTAGCACAAGATTCAAGTAATGGAATACCAAAAGCAGCCAATACTATGGGTTTACATGCGGTTTTTAAAAAGGTTCTTCTGTTTTTCATATGGCTAATTTAAAATGTTTAATTAAATTTGTAAAAAATTAAACAAATTATTTTTAATTTTTTTTAACACCACAAAATTATTTTCCAAAAATGAATAAATTTCTATCAATTTTCTTTCTTTTATTTACGTCTTTTCTATTGGGTCAGAACATAGGGAGTTTAAATGGAAGAATTCTTGACATTCAAAGTCAGCAGCCGCTTCCCGGAGCAACAGTTCTTTTAGAAGGAACCGGAATTGGAGTAGTTACCGATGATGAAGGGTATTTTATAATAAATGATATTCCTTCTCAATCATACAACATTGTTGCTAGCTTTTTGGGATACCAAAATGAAACCTTGTACAATGTGATTGTAAAGTCGGTAGGAAATCGCCCCATTCTATTTGAATTAGAAGAAGTAACAGAAGCTCTAGATGAGGTGGTTATTGTACGAAGTCCTTTTCGTACTTCCAGAGACACCCCATTGTCTACCCAAAGTTTTTCAGCAGTTGAAATTGAAACCTACCCTGGTGGAAACAACGACATCACTAAAGTGGTTCAAAGTATGCCCGGAATTTCACCTTCAATTGGAGGATTTAGAAATGACATTATAATCAGAGGGGGAGCACCTAATGAGACGGTTTATTATTTGGATGGAATAGAAATTCCAAACATTAATCACTTTAGCACCCAAGGGAGTGCAGGTGGCCCAGTTGGAATGATAAATGTTTCTTTTGTAAGAGATGTAACCCTTTCGAGTTCTGCTTTCGGTGCCGAATACGACAACCCTCTTTCGGGGGTACTTGCTTTTGAGCAAAGGGAAGGTGATCCAAACAAATTTGGAGGAAATTTTCGTTTTGGTGCCAGTGAGGCTGGATTGACCCTAGAGGGACCATTATTCAGGAAAGATAAAGATCGACCTGCAAACACTACGTTCCTATTTTCAGTGCGACGTAGTTATCTTCAATTCTTATTTGAACTTATAGGACTTCCAATACGACCTGACTATTGGGATTATCAATGGAAAATCAAGCATGAAATAGACGCTTATAATTCATTAACCTTTATAGGGATAGGCGCAATAGATGATTTTTCTGTTAAAGCTCCTGATGAATTTGACGCAGAACAACAAGCCACCTTGGATCAAGTGCCAATTATTGACCAACGAAGTACCACAGTAGGATTGTCTTGGAAACGTAATTATAAAAACGGAAAAGGTTTTATGACCACAGCGTTAAGTACTAATAGGCTGGAAAATGTTTTTTCTCGTTATGAAGACAATACCACCCGAACAGGAACAATTTTTCAAAATGATTCTTTTGAGTGGGAAACTAAATTACGTTATCAAACAACTTTCTATACCGATCAATGGAAATGGTCTTCAGGATTTAATTTTCAACAATCAAGTTATCAAAACAATACGATTTTTAATTATTTCGCTTACAATACATCTATTGATTTTGCGAAATACGGATTGTTTGTAAAAGGTTCCCGTAAACTGTTGAATGATCGCCTTGATCTAACTTTGGGCTTAAGAACAGACGCAGATAGTTTTTCAACGGGTTCTAATTTAATTGACAATCTATCCCCTAGAATTGCATTTTCATATGCACTTACAGAAAATCAGCAGTGGAAATTGAATGCAACAGCGGGGCGTTATTTTAAAATTCCAACATATACCATGCTTGGATTTCAAAACGAACGTTCTCTTTTTGTAAATCAAGATGCTTCCTATGTAAGAAGTGATCACTTTGTGGCTGGTTTAGAATATAATTTCACTCCTTCCTCGAGGTTTACATTAGAGGCTTTTTTGAAAAATTATTCAAATTATCCTGTATCAGTAGTTGATGGAGTTTCTTTGGCAAATAAAGGCGGAGGTTTTGAAGTGCTTGGTAATGAAGAAATTGTGTCAAATGGAACAGGTCAGAGTTCTGGATTAGAATTTTTATTTCAACAAAAGTTATCAAATAACTTTTATGGTGTCTTTGCTTACACTTATTTCTTTAGTGAATTTACCGGCTTAGATCTAGTCTCAAGACCTTCTGTTTGGGATAGTCGTCACTTAATTTCTTTTACGGGAGGCTATAAGTTAAAACGAAATTGGGAAGTGAGTGCACGATGGAGGTTTGCAGGAAAAAATCCATATGTGCCCACAGATCTTGATGCAAGTTTGGAGGCTTATCCAGAAATCATATTAGATTATGACCGACTGGGAGAAGTAAAACTCAATGCCTTTAATTTGGCTGATATTAGAATTGATAAAAAGTGGAATTTCAAAGACCTGTCTTTCAACTTCTTTTTTGAGATTCAAAACTTTCTAGGGCAGCCTAATCCAGTACCCGAAGAATATGGTTTAAATAGAGATTTGACAGGGGAGGTTATACTTCCTAGAAGTTTAGTTCCTGTTTCTACAAATGAGGGAAATAGTACCCCCTTACCCTCTTTTGGATTTGTTTTGTATTTCTAAATCAAAGATCTAAAAGTCCTTCAGGAAGCGTAACACTAATTGTTTTGGCACTTCTATCTACTTTTTGGATAAAGTCATCATGAATAGGGATTAGCGCTGTTGTTTCCCCTCGATCAATTTCAAAAAGGGCTTGGGCTCCTTGATCATGAATAAGTTTGATGCTTCCAATATTTTTTCCTGCTTCTAGCATGGTAAAGCCTATGACTTCATGGTAATAGAATTTATTTCCTTCTAATGCTGGGAGAAGTGTGAGAGGTAAATACAGTTCTTTTTTGAGCAGTGCATCTGCAGCGACTTCGTCTTTCACTTCTTCAAAGTCTATGCGGAGTAATGAAGATTTGTGGAGTTTGCATTTACGTATAAAAAAAGGAACCAATCCTGTGGACAGGTCCACAAAAATTGATTCCAGTGTAAGATATTCTTCAGGAGTATCACTATCTATTTTGACAAGAACCTCTCCTTTGAAACTATATTTTCCAACGACAGTACCTAAATAAAAACAGGCTTCTTTTTTCATCGTTGAAAAGAAACTTTTTTATCCTTCTTTTTCTTCTGACGCTTCATTAGCTTCAGATGCAGCCTCATCTTCTGTTGCTTCAGCAGCAGGTGCTTCTTCTACAACCGCCTCGGTTGTTTCTTCAGCAGGTGCTTCTTCTACAACCGCCTCGGTTGTTTCTTCAGCAGGTGCTTCTTCTACAACCTCTGTTGCTTCAGTAGCTTCTGCTTCTGCTTCGGCAGCGGCAGCGGCTTCGGCGGCTTCTAATTCTGCTTCGGCAGCAGCAGCATCGGCTAAACGTTTATCGCTAACAGCTTTTTCATCAGCAAGGCGTTTTGCTCTAGCATCTGATTCAGCTTGAGTTAAACCGTCTTTTTTAGCTTGAATTTTAGTTTCTTTTTCTTCTAACCAAGCAGCAAATTTAGTATCTGCTTGCTCTTGAGTTAAAGCGCCTTTTCTAACTCCTCCATTTAAGTGATGCTTTAACATCACACCTTTGTAGGATAAAAGCGTACGCGCTGTATCTGTAGGTTGAGCTCCTTTTTCTAACCAAGAAACTGCATGATCTATGTTAAGATCGACTGTTGCTGGATTAGAGTTTGGATTGTATGTTCCGAGTTTTTCAAGATAGCGTCCATCTCTTTTTGCTCGTGCATCTGCGGCAACTACCCAATAGAAGGGTTTTCCTTTTTTACCGTGTCTTTGTAGTCTAATTTTTACTGGCATAACATATTAATTTGTGAGGATTCCCGATCCTCGGATTATTAATTCCGGGCTGCAAATATAATTTATTTTTCTTTTATGAAAGAAGGGATTTATAATATTTGTTACTTCTTAAAAGATGTTTTTCACGCTATGGAATGTTTTGATTAACTTATACCCTATGTAAGCAGTCGTAAAAGTTGGTGATAGCAATAAAAAAGTGTATTTTTGCGCACTAAAATTTTATCAAAAAATGAACATCAGCAGAACTGATTTAGACGCCCTAAACGCAACAATTAACATCAATTTAAAACGCTCTGACTTTCAAGAGAAAGTGACTGAAGTCTTGACAAGTTACAGGAAAACAGCTAACATACCTGGATTTAGAAAAGGACATGTTCCAATGGGTATGATCAAAAAGCAATATGAGCAAGCCGTTACTGCTGATGAGGTCAATAAAATTCTTCGTGAACAATTGGATACTTTTATTAAAGAGGAAAAGTTAAACCTTTTAGGAAATCCACTTCCAAAATCTCCAGAACAAGAATTAGACTGGTCTGCTGATAGTATTGACTTTGAATTTGAATTAGGTCTTGCGCCCAAATTTGATGTGAAATTAGACATACTAAAAAAAGTAATTCGCTATGAAATCAAACCTGATGCCAAAATGCTCACCGAGCAGTTGGACTACGTTAGAAAGCAATATGGAAAATTAGTTTCCCAAAAGAATCCAGCCAAAGGATTTGAAATTACTGCTCAATTCAGAAATGAAGCACTTGAGCTTGAAAAAATGGGCACATTTACCCTTGAAGATATTAAAGCAAAGAAAGCTGTTTCTACCCTTAAAGAAGCAGCTTCAGGCGACATTGTTACTTTGTTAGGAAAGGGACTTTTTTCTGACGAAGCCAAAGCAAAACAATTACTTGCTGTAGATGATGATCAACTTAAAGCAATAAGTACGGTAGAGCTCACTGTTGAGATCAAAGAAATTAACGAGCGTATTCCTGCAGAATTAAACCAAGAGTTGTTTGATAAGTTATATGCTCCAGGTACAGTAACCTCTGAAGCTGATTTAAAAGATAAAATCAAAGAAGGTTTACAAAAACAATTTGAACCTCAAGCAGATCAAAAACTGTTAAACGATATTACAGAGTATTTAGTGGAAAAAACTAGGTTTGATTTGCCTTCAGATTTTCTAAAAAGATGGATGCAAACTGCTGGAAAAGAACCAATGACCCCAGAAGCTGCGGTTGAGGAATTTGATAAATCTGAAAAAGGAATTCGTTATCAATTGATCGAAGGCAAGCTTATTGAAAAGCACAAGCTTGATATGACTTTTGACGAGTTAAAAGAGTTTACTACTTCTTTGGTTCAAAATCAGATGATGCAATACGGCCAACAAGCCGATCCTACACAAATTGAAGGAATTGTATCAAATGTTCTCTCAAATCAGGAGGAAGCTAAAAGAATTTCTGAACAATTAATGAGTAACAAAATGCTCACTTTCTTTAAAGAAAATGCGCCTTTAAAAATTAAAAAAGTAGGCTTTGATGCCTTTATCAAAGAAGCTTACGGCAAAGCTTAATATTTTCATTATTTTTAATAAAAATAAAAAACATGGATTACGGAAAAGAATTTAAAAAATATGCAACTCAACATCACGGTGTTAATTCGATGTATTATGATCAAATTGTAAGTAGTATGACGCCTTACATCATTGAAGAGCGCCAAATGAATGTTGCTCAAATGGATGTTTTTTCAAGATTGATGATGGATCGTATCATGTTTTTAGGAACAGGGATTGACGATAATGTAGCGAATATCATCCAGGCGCAGTTATTGTTTTTACAAAGCACCGATGCCAATCGAGATATTCAAATGTATATTAATTCACCAGGAGGGAGTGTATATGCTGGTTTAGGTATTTATGACACCATGCAATTTATCAGTCCTAATGTAGCCACAATCTGTACAGGAATAGCTGCTTCTATGGGCGCAGTGCTTTTATGTGCAGGTCATGAAGGAAAACGTTCTGCTTTACCTCATGCTAGAGTGATGATCCACCAACCTCTGGGTGGAGCGCAAGGTCAAGCTTCTGATATCGAAATTACTACCCGAGAGATTTTAAAACTCAAGGATGAATTATATCAAATCATTTCTAAACATTCTGGACAGAATATGGAGAAGGTGACTCATGACAGTGATCGTGATTACTGGATGAAAGCTGAAGAAGCAAAGACCTATGGGATGGTTGATGAAGTATTGCAAAATTCTCCAAAATAATACCCTTTTACTATGAGTAAACCAGATTTAAATTGTTCGTTTTGTGGAAGACCTAAGCCAGAAACACAGCTGCTGATTGCAGGTTTGGACGCTCATATTTGTGATCGTTGTATTATTCAGGCACATGGAATTGTTCATGAAGAAAGTGATGTATCCAACAAAGAAGAAGTTCAAATAGAACTCAAACCCCCTAAGGACATCAAAACTTTTTTGGATACGTATGTTATTGGACAAGAATCTTCTAAAAGAGTTCTTTCAGTCGCAGTTTATAATCATTATAAGCGTTTGATCCAGACCGAAACAAAGAAAGAAAGTGATGCTGTAGAAATTCAAAAAAGTAATGTGCTCCTTGTGGGCCCTACTGGTACAGGAAAAACTCTATTAGCTCAAACAATTTCTCGTTTATTAAATGTTCCATTAGCGATTGTAGATGCGACGGTTCTGACAGAAGCTGGTTATGTTGGAGAAGATGTTGAAAGTATCTTATCAAGATTACTTCAAGCTGCAGACTATGACGTGGATCGTGCTCAAAAAGGAATAGTATTTATCGATGAAATTGATAAAATAGCACGTAAAGGAGATAATCCCTCTATCACTAGGGATGTTTCTGGAGAAGGTGTCCAACAAGCTTTATTGAAACTTTTGGAAGGAACAGTAGTTAATGTCCCGCCAAAAGGGGGAAGAAAACATCCTGATCAAAAATTTATTGAGGTAGACACCTCAAACATTCTCTTTATTGCAGGTGGAGCTTTTGATGGGATAGATGCTCATATAAGTAAGCGTTTAAATCTTCAAGCCATAGGGTATAAAACCGCTCAAGAGCAACGGAATGTTGATAAAGAGAATATGTTACAATACATCACTCCACGGGATATACGTTCCTTTGGGTTGATCCCTGAAATTATCGGAAGGCTCCCTGTATTGACTTATATGAACCCTTTAGATAAAGGAGCACTACGAGAAATTTTGACGAGTCCAAAAAATGCTCTAGTAAGACAATACATTCACCTTTTCGAGATGGATGAAATTGAATTACAGTTCACTTCTGGAGCTTTAGATTACATTGTAAAGAAAGCGTTACAGTATAAGCTAGGAGCGAGAGGATTACGTTCATTATGTGAAGCCATTTTAAATGATGCTATGTTTGAACTCCCACAATCTGACATTAAAAGCTTGAAAGTTACCAAGCAATATGCGGAGTCTAAACTTTCTACCATAGCGCTTCCAAAACTTAAAATTGTTTCTTAGCGATTCATTTCTAGAAGCTCTTCTAAAAGTGTTCTTGAATTTGAGAGACGTGGAACTTTGTTTTGTCCACCTAGTTTTTCATTTCTTTTGTGCCAGTCGTAAAACAAATCCTTTCTAGCAGTGTGTAATTTAAGATTTAGAAGAGTCATGTTTTTGTAACGCTTGGCTTCATAATCTGAATTTCCGTTTTGCAGTGCAAGATCTAATTGTGTACTGAACTCTGTTAAGTTTTCTGGTGCTTTTTCAAATTCTATGATCCATTCGTGAGCACCTTTGGTTCCTTCCTCCATAAATATGGGAGCTGCAGTATAATTTGATACAATGCTTTTTGTTTTGGCACATACTTTTCCTAGAGCTTTTTCTGCATTGTCAATGATGAGTTCCTCACCGAAGGCATTTATATGATGTTTTGTTCGACCTGTTACTTGAATGCGGTAAGGAGAAAGACTAGTAAAACGTATAGTGTCTCCAATTTGATAGCGCCATAATCCAGCATTAGTAGTGATGACAACAGCATAATTTATACCCAATTCAACATTTGATAGGGGGATCACTTCCTCGTTTGATACATTGATATTGGGTTGAAAAGGAATAAATTCATAAAAAATCCCATAATCAAGCATTAGAAGAAGTTCATCCGAATCATTGCGATCTTGAATTGCAAAAAAGCCTTCTGAAGCATTGTAGATTTCGTAAAATTGGAATTTAGACTTTGGGAAAAGATTTTTGTATAATTCTCTGTAAGGTTCAAAGCTTACACCACCGTGAAAATATACTTCAGCATCTGGCCAGATTGCAGAAATATTTTTTTGACCCGTTTCTTCAAGTACATTCTGAAGCAGTACCATCATCCATGAAGGAACTCCTGCCAAACTTGTTACTTTTTCAGGGATAGACTCTTCTACAATTGCTTTCATTTTGATTTCCCATTCTGCCATCAAAGAAGTTTTATTGCTGGGAGTACTGCTCAATTCAGCCCAAAAGGGAAGGTTTTGAATGATGATTGCGGAAAGATCTCCAAAGTAACTGTTGTTGTTATTGTATAATTCACTACTTCCACCTAGACGCAAACATTTACCAGAAAGTAGTTGTGAATCTTCATTATTATTAAAATACAAAGAGAGCATGTCTTTGCCTGCTTTGTAATGACAATCCTCCAGGGATTCAACACTTACGGGAATAAACTTACTTTTGGAATTGGTTGTTCCACTTGATTTGGCAAACCATTTTATTGGGGTAGGCCAAAAAATATTTTGAACTCCCTGACGGCATCGCTCTATTTGAGATTCAACAGACTCGTAATTACTCAATGGAACTTGACTTTTAAAGTCCTCATAGTTTTTAATGGCTTCAAAGTTATAACGTATTCCCATTTCGGTTTGTTGAGCTTTACTCAAAAGATTATTTAATAATTCTTCTTGTACCTCATGTGGGTATTTTATAAAGAGTTCTATTTGATGAATTCTTTTTTTTAGAATCCAAGAAGCAATCGAGTTGAACAGGGGTATGGGCATAAAAATATTATTACCTTTCGAAGATAAAAATATTTAAGTCGTATAAAGAATATGTTCGAAGGTACCTTAAAAAAAATGCAAACGGAAAGAGCAGCTCCCATCAATTATTTTTTGAATACAGAAGAAGGTTTTCTTCATTTGAACCAGTGTTTAAATAGAACACTTCAGATAACACATATAGGTTCGCAATGCCTAAACTGCAATCAATCTCTGCCTATTTTTAGACAGGGCCATTGTAAGTCTTGTTTTTTTGACAGTCCTGCAACAGGAGACTGGATTATGCGTCCTGAGTTGAGTAAAGCTCATTTAGGGGAGGCTGATCGTGATTTAGAATACGAACAAAAAATGCAGTTGCAACCACATATTGTTTATTTTGCATTAAGTAGCCATTTGAAAGTGGGTGTGACGCGAAAAAGTCAATTGCCTACCCGATGGATAGACCAAGGCGCTCATGAGGCAGCGGTATTAATAGAAGTGCCTAATCGCTATTTGGCTGGAGTGGGAGAGGTTGCCTTAAAGAATCATTTTTCTGACAAGACTAATTGGCGTAAGATGTTACAACACCAAGCCGAACCCATTCAATGGACGGATGAACGAAATAAAGCATTAGATTGTTTGCCAAACGAATTGAAGCCTTACATAAATGAAAAAGATTTTTCAGTTGAAAAATTACAATTTCCAGTACTGCAATATCCAGAAAAAGTAAGCAGTTTAAACCTCAGTAAAACTCCCTTATTTGAAGGGAAATTAATGGGAATAAAAGGACAGTATTTATTGTTTGAAGATCAGACAGTCTTTAATATTCGTTCCAACGAAGGACAACGTGTAAAAATTTCAATAAGCTAAGAAATATGTTTGTCCGAATCTGCAATTAGTTTCTGCAATTCTGTGAATTCTTTTTTAGTTAAATCACGATATTTTCCTATGCCTACATTGAGTTCAATATTCATAATTCGGATACGCTTGAGTTTTACTACCCTATAATTTAAATATTCACACATACGACGAATTTGTCGGTTCAGACCCTGAGTAAGAATAATTCTAAATTGGTTTTTGTGAATTTGTTCTACCACACATTTACGAGTTATTGTATCCAAAATAGGAACTCCGTTGGCCATTTTTTCGATAAACTCCTGAGTAATGGGTTTGTTTACGGTGACAATATATTCTTTCTCATGATTGTTACGAGCTCTCAAGATTTTATTGACAATATCACCGTCATTTGTTAAGAGAATAAGTCCCTCACTTGGTTTGTCCAGCCTTCCAATTGGAAATATTCTAGATGGATAATTGATGTAATCAATAATATTATCTTTTTCTACTCTTGTATCTGTGGTACAAACAATTCCAACGGGTTTATTAAAAGCTAGATACACATTTCGTTCTTGGAGATCTTCTACTAACACACCATCGACTTCTATTCGGTCTTGGGGAGTCACTTTTTGACCCATCACAACCTGTTTGTCATTTATTTTGACGCGTCCCTCCTCAATCAAACGATCCGCGGCTCGGCGTGAACAATGTCCAATTTCGCTTAAGTATTTATTTAATCGTATTCCTTCAGATTCTTCTTGCATACATCTTAAAGTTTAATTTCATCATTGGGTTTGAGTTCAAAAGTTCTTCTGAATAAACCCACAAAAAGGTATAATAAAGGGGTGTCAAAAAACGCAACAAGAATTTTGAATAAAAATCCAGAAAGCACCAACCCCCAAAATAAACTCCAATCCAAAACTCCAAAAATGCTAAGGAAACCAATAACAAGAACAGTATCAATTAATTGAGAACTAAAGGTCGAAAAATTATTTCGTAACCAGAGCATTCGTCCTTGAGTTAGATTTTTCCAAAAGTGATAAATTCGAATGTCAACTAATTGTGCCAATAGATAAGCAATCATTGAAGCAAATACAGCAACAGGCGAAAGTGCAAAGACTTGATTAAAGGTAGTGTCGTCAATAGGGGAATTGTCTAAAGCCGGGACCCAATTTGCTATTAAAAGAATTCCCATTGAAAAAAAAGAAGCAAAAATTCCAGCAACCACCACTTCATTTGCTTTCTTTTTCCCATAAATTTCTGAGATTAAATCGGTTATCAAAAAAGTAATGGGATAGGGGAGAATTCCAACTGAAAGCTCAAAAAGTTGATTTCCAAAAACCGAAATTTCAAAGGGACGCCAATAAAAGAACTTTTGAAAAATTAAATTAGAAACGACTAGCGAAGTGATAAATAAGCCTGCGAGATAGAGGTATATTTTTTTTGCTAATTCTTTTTTTTGTTCTGTCATTTATTCAATACTTAGGTCAAAAGGGATAAGCATTTGAACAGATAGTAGGGGATTTTTGGGATCTGTATGTTGTAATTGTTGTCTTAGGTTTTTAGGAACCCACTGCATCCATGTCAATTTTGATTCAATAGAAGGAAGCGCTCCAGAAAGTACACTTTCCAAATCTTCTTCAAATTTTGGATAATTTACAATGTTATAGTTTTCTATATTTGCCGCTTTTGCAGCAGCAATTATGGCATCTTGAAGTCCTCCTAAATGATCTACAAGACCCACATTCATGGCTTGTTTTCCACTCCACACCCTTCCTTGTGCTATTGATTCTACTTCAGCTGAGGTTAGCCCACGACCATCAATGACACGTTGTTTAAAGGTGTTGTAAGTGTTTTCAATACTTTTAATTGTTCTTTGCTTAAACGTTTCCGACAAAGGTTGGAAGAAACTATAACCCAATGCGTTTTGATGTGTTTCTACTGTTTGAGCATTAATTCCTAACTTTTTTGTCATTCCATGGATATTGGGTAAAGAAGCGAAGACGCCAATCGAACCCGTAATGCTGAGTGGATCAGCATAAATCTTATCTGCACCAGCAGCGATATAATACCCGCCAGAGGCTGCTACATTTCCCATAGAAACAAAAACGGTTTTTTTACTTTTTAAGTTTTCAATGGCGCGCCAAAGTAAATCTGATGTCAAAGCATTCCCTCCAGGAGATTCCACACGAAGCACTACGGCTTTAATCCAGTCATCATCAGCTAATTCTTGAAGTGTTTCAACAAAAACACCTTGAGCAATCATGTTTTCAGTTCCTTCACCATAAATGATTGGACCTCGAGCAAAAACAACTGCAATTCGATCTTTTATGTCAGTGTTGTAGGTTGATGAAGCATTGTTTAGCTGTCTTATTGAAGCCAAATTGGTTTTTTGGCTTGAAGATATTTCAAGTGCTGTTTTTATACTTTCATCAAAATCATCTTCATAAACCAATGCATCAATCAAGGTTTCATTAACACCATCTTCAGGGACAACAATACGTTGATTGTTGATAATATCATCTATTGTTTTAGATTTTAAATCTCGCGCTTCACCAATTTCTTCTCTAACGGTTTCCCAAATATCGTTTAGCAAGGTTTTGATTTGGTAACGGTTGTCAGCACTCATTTCATTTTCTAGGTAAGGCTCTACTGCGCTCTTGTATTTTCCATGGCGAATGACTTCCATTTTAACACCGTATTCCTCTTGAAAATCTTTATAATACAAAACCTCTGAAGCCAAACCTTTGAATTCCAAAATCCCTACTGGATTGAGAAAAATAGAATCTGAGACCGAGGCTAAATAGTAACCTTTTTGGGTATAAAGATCACCATATGCATAAATGAATTTTCCACTTTCTTTGAAGCGATTAAGTGCATTTCGTATGCTTCTTGTTTGAGCCCATCCAGCACTAATGAAATCGGTACGCAAACGAATTCCATTAATACTTGAGTTATCTCTAGCTTTGTCAATAGCTGATAGAATATCGGGCAATCCCAAAACTTCATCTTCTAATCCAAGAAAGCGTTGAAATTCGTCAAAATTAGGGGCTCGGTCTACTACAGGGTAGTTTAGATTTAGGTCAAGTACACTGTTTTGTTTTATTGATGTTAAGCCAGAAGGAGCATTCATTATGCTCGCAATACCAGAAATGAATAACAATAGGATTACAAAAAAAAGTCCCAAGGCAGTAAGCGTGCCTAAAATAGATACGAAAAAGCTTTTTAGAAAATTCATATTGAAACTTTTGGTTCTGCAAATATAGGGTTTTGTAGCTTTGTACTAGAGTTCATAGCGTGATCAAAAAGAAACAAATTTTTATTTCATTGGGAAGCAATCAAGGAGATCGGCTGGTCTACCTTATTAAAGCACTTTGTCTTTTGGAAGCACATGAAATTAAAGTCATTGGGTTGTCCAGAGTTTATGAAACACCTCCTTGGGGCTTTGAAAGTACACCTTTTTATAATGCTTGTGCACAACTGCACACGGACGTCTCACCGCTGGAATTGATGCAAATTCTTTTAAAAGTAGAAAAGCATCTTGGACGTACAAGAACTGAAAATACTGGGTATGCTGCCCGCTCTATAGATTTGGATTTATTATGTTTTGAAGAGGTAATATTGAATTC
>Ga0228626_1000240_pt1 | contig 25156 bp, 24 predicted proteins | sample 31DmetaG_FD_183028 | JGI IMG/M metagenome (GOLD analysis project Ga0228626, IMG submission 183028) | Seawater microbial communities from Monterey Bay, California, United States - 31D | ecosystem: Environmental > Aquatic > Marine > Coastal | place: USA: California | collected 2016-10-26
ATGTTTTTAAGTCGGGATGACAGGATTTGAACCTGCGACCCCACGCACCCCATGCGTGTGCGCTACCAGGCTGCGCCACATCCCGAATAGAAGATCGGTATTAAAGTCGGGGTGGCAGGATTCGAACCTGCGACCTCCTGCTCCCAAAGCAGGCGCGATGACCGGGCTACGCTACACCCCGAAAAGTGTGCGCAAATATAACATTAAAAAAAGTTAATGCAAATAGGAAATTAGCTTTCTTATAACTTTATTTAATTTTAAGTTGAATTCCATCTTTGCTTACTTTAAGATGCGGTTTTTCATCGCCCTCAGTGTCTTGATAATGGAGTTGTAATTCAGACTTTGTCTGAGGACAATTTAAGCACTCTAGCTCATCAGTTACCATTTTCCATTGGTAACCCACAGTTTTTGAACTGCTGTAATTTTGATCATTTTTTACACGATAATTTAAAATACTTTTTAGGTTGTTGTTTAATGATAGCACCTGACACCAAACTTAAATCTAAAATAAGTTCAACTTTTATATTTTTTAACTTTTTTACAACACTTTTAACTTTAATTTCTTTTTAGTTTCGAGTGTATTTAAATAAATCAATTATGTCTCGAGATTTGATGTTTTGTAGGGCAATTCTTAAAAAGGTGAGTTTTGACCCTGAATTATTTAAGAAAGAACTGTTAAAGGCACATCGATTGTTAAGTTCTAAAGATCAACACAAATTAAGTGTTTGGGTTAAGGAATACGTCCAAAACTGTAAGTCTTTAAGATTGGTAGTGTTTTCAAATTCTTAAGGGCTTATTTTGGGGTGATTACTTTGATGTTTTCAAACTGAATAGCACCCCTTAGGACACCTTCAATCGTATCTGAAAGAGCTTCAATAATTGGAATTTTTAAAAGGTTTTTACTGTAAATCATGCTGATTTCTCTTGCTGGTTCGGGACTTTCAAAATATCTAAGGTTTTTTTTGTCCTTTTCGGATAAACTTCTGGTTTGTAAATAGGGAAGTAGTGTCATTCCCATACCCTCATTGGCTAGTCTTATTAAGGTTTCAAAGCTCCCGCTTTTGAAGTCAAATGATTTTGATTTTCTTGTTGTTTGACACAGGTTTAAGACATGTTCTCTAAAACAGTGACCATCTTCGAGTAATAGTATATCTATTTTTTCCAGATCTTCAACCTCTAACTTCTTCATTGAAGAAAGAGGGTGAGATTTCGGTGTATATCCCACAAAAGGCTCATAGTAGAGGGGTTTCTCTATGAGTTGTGGATGGTCAAGAGGAGTGGCTGCTATGCCCGCATCAAGTTTTCCTGCACTCAATTCATCTACAATTGATGCTGTATTGAGTTCTTCGATTTTTAAATTGACTTTGGGAAATTTTTTAATGAAAGAATTGAGGAACAAGGGAAGTAGTGTTGGCATGACAGTAGGAATAATGCCAATCCTAAAACTACCTTCAACGACACCTCGCTCAGTAGCAACTACATCACTCATGCGTTTAGCTTCTTCGAGTATAACCTTTGCTTGAGCGATAATTTTTTTCCCTACTGCGGTAAGTGTTATTGGCTTTGCTTTTCTATTAAATAATTCAATATCAAGTTCTTCTTCTAGCTTTTGAACTTGCATGCTTAATGTAGGCTGGGTCACAAAACACTTTTCTGCAGCTTGGGTAAAATTGCCTTCCTCGGCAACTGCTAGAGTATATTTCAATTGAGTGAGTGTCATTTCCTATTGTTTTTTTAAATTTAATAAGAAAAATCTATTTAAGCAAGTTTTTAGTCGAAATGTAAGAACTCTAGGTCAGCTAGTATTTGAAATACTTATTCAATTATCGAAACTTCCATGTGAATGTTAGTAAGTGGAGCTTCACGATTGTCCACTTTTTGTTTGTTTATTTGATCAACCACGTCCATTCCTTTAATAACTTTTCCAAAAGCAGTATAAGAACCGTCTAGGTGGTAGGCTCCAGGACTTTGTTTGACAATAAAAAACTCATATGGAGAAGCCAATTTATGCGGATTTTCTATCTCACTGCTTGGCATAGAAATTACACCGCGGTGATGTTTATTGCCTTTTCTAGTATCAGGAGGTAAGAGGTATTTTCCAATTTTACTCCTTTTTTTCGCTGTCTCTCTTCGGTCTGAATTCCCTCCTTGAATAATAAAACTAGGAACTACTCTATGAAATGTACTTCCATTGAAATATTCTTTTTTTGTTAGGTAAATAAAATTTGCTCTGTGATACGGAGTGTTTTGATAGAGTTGAATATCAATATCACCAAAACGAGTTGAGATACGGACTTTGTCTTCTAAATTTGCTTTTTGATACTCAAAAAAGAAAGGAATCGCATTTTGGTCATTCAGTAGCAGTGTTGATTTTTCTTCCTTTACTTCTGCATCCTTTTTTGAAGCGCTGTCTTTTTCTAGCTCCATTTGTTTTGTATCAACTTCAGTTTTAGAAGTCTTTTTTTTTGTGTTAGCACATTGATTAAATAGAATTAATACACCTAAAATCAGAATTGCTAATTTTGTACTTGACATGGACTATCAGAAATTTTCAGATTGTTTTTCAAATATAAAAGTTTTCGACCTTTCGAGAAAATCGATACAAAATCAATTGGCCCCTACCCATCGTAAAAAGTTTATCAACCAAAATCCAAAGTCTTATAAAGGAGCTAAAAAGGCTGGAGTTTTACTTTTTTGCTATCCAAAAAAAGGGAGTATGCACCTTTCATTAATTAAAAGAACTGATTACAAAGGGGTTCATTCAGGTCAAATTGGTTTTCCAGGAGGCAAACAAGAAAAAGTTGATAATTCCCTTTGGAATACAGCATTGCGAGAGTGCAATGAAGAATTAGGTACTAATTTAATTTCTACTGATCCTTTGATGAGTCTATCTCCAATTTATATTCCTCCTAGTAATTTTATTGTAAATCCTTATGTTGTTTCATCAATTAACTATCCGGTATTCAATCCTGATCAGCGCGAAGTATCACAACACCTGCAACTTCCGTTGAATGAATTGATTGATTTTGAAATCGTAGAGCGTAAATTAAAGCATGGATTAAATGCAGGTATGACAGTTCCCTGTTTTGTTTTTGATGGGCATCTCATCTGGGGAGCTACTGCAATGATATTATTCGAATTTAAGATTTTTTTAGAAAGTCGCATCTAGATAATATCCTATATTTGAAGAATATCTTTTAAAATTTATATGTTTAAAAAGAATCCCTTTGGACATTATCTTATCCTAAAAAAATGGCTGATTCGCTATCTGGGATTTATGACTCACAGAAGGTACCGCGGTTTCAATCAGTTAAATATTGAGGGTTCAGAAATAATTAAAAATCTACCTGAAAAAAATATATTGTTTATCTCAAATCACCAAACTTATTTTGCTGATGTGGTAGCGATGTTTCATGTTTTTAACGCCAGTTTAAGCGGGAGAATTGACAGTATAAAAAACGTTGGTTATTTGTGGAACCCCAAACTAAATATGTATTACGTCGCAGCTAAAGAGACTATGCGCGCTGGCTTACTTCCCAGAATTATGGCTTATGCAGGTTCGGTCTCGATTGAAAGAACATGGAGGGAAAACGGACAGGAAATTAATCGTCAGGTTAAAATGAGTGACATTACTAATATTGGTGCCGCTTTAGATGACGGTTGGGTGATTACATTTCCACAGGGAACTACTAAGCCATTCAAGCCTGTTCGAAAAGGAACAGCATTCATTATCAAAAAATATAAACCTGTAGTCATCCCCATTGTTATAGATGGTTTTAGGCGTTCATTTGACAAAAAAGGTTTAATGATTAAAAAAAAGGGAATTCTTCAATCCTTGATTATTAAAGAACCGCTAAAAATTGACTATGATAACGACTCGGTTGAAAGTATACTGGAACAGATACAATATGCTATAGAACAGCACCCCTCTTTCCTTAAAGTCATTTCAAAAGAAGAATTGGAAGCTCAAGAAAAGCTAAACCAATTGAGAAAATGGGAAGTCCCTGATCAATAAATGATCCCTGCACAGCTTACTCTTGCACCTGCAGCCCCAGATGGTTGGGAAACTAAATCGTCCTTCCCTTGGTGAACAATTACTGCCTTACCCATTAAATTTTTTACTGGATCGTCGCAATCCAAACACCAAAGGTCAGTTGAAAACACAACTTTACCATTACCTGAAGCATCAGCATTAAAGTTTCCTATATCTCCTCTGTGAAATCCAGTTTCAGACCCCCATGCACCGTGATCTTCAAAAGTAGGGTTCCAATGACCACCACTTGATTTACCGTCATCTGAAGAACAGTCTGCTTTTTGATGGATGTGAATGGCATGTACGCCTTGACTTAAGCCGCTAATATTTGCTTCAAATGTGACTTTTCCATCCTCTTCAGTCAATGTAACATCTCCTTGGGTAGTACTTGCGCTTTTAGGGTCCAGTTGAAATTGAACTTTTTTAACTGTTTTACGAATAATTTGAGCTTCTTTATTCTTTTTTGGGGTATTTTGGCAGCCAGTTGCAAATAAAAGAAAAAAGCCTGCGGTAAATAGGATTCTTTTCATTGTGAAATTTTGTTAATGCAAAAGTAATTATTCTTTTTTTAAAAATAAAAGGGAAAAAATTATTGATTGTTGATCAACGAAATTTAATTTGTTCAACAATGCTTACCTTTACAATAAAAATATTGAAAAAGAGCACTACACTTCTTTTGGGCTTTCTATTATTTATTTCTTGTAAACCGATGTATCAGACAATTGATTTTAACGTCAATACTGCTCCACCCACACCAGATTACAGTTTGGATAAAAACTGGGCAGTATTGCCTCATCAAGTTCCCTCTCCACTTCAAGACTTTATGGATGAAAGCAATACAAAAAAAGCAGATGTGTTTTTTATTTACCCCACTTTGTTTACAGATAAAAAAAACAGTAGTTGGAATGCAGATTATACTAATGAGAATATACGCAATGAGGTTGTAGAAAAATCTGCTGCACTGCAAGCGTCAGCTTGGTGTAAGGCGGCGAATTTGTATATGCCTTTTTACAGGCAGGCACATTATCGTATTTTTATAGAGCCCTACGCAACTCAAGGACAAGCCGCTGGTCTATTGGCTTACCAAGACGTTAAAAGGGCATTTGAATACTACTTAAGGCACTTCAATAACCGAAAACCAATCATTATTGCTTCACACAGCCAGGGGTCGTTACATGCAAAAAAACTTATTCAAGAATTTTTTGACAACAAACCCCTACAGAGTAAATTAATCGCAGCTTATTTGGTAGGTGTTAAAATTAAAAACTCGATGTTTAAAAAAATTAAGGAGCTTAAAACTCCTGACGCTACTGGAGGTTTTGTAAGTTGGAATACCTACAAAAAAAACAAACTCCCTAAGCGATATGAACAGTGGTATAAAGGCGGGGTAACAACAAATCCAATAACATGGAATAAAGAAAAACAATCAGATGAGGCGCAACACCTAGGGGTTTTAAATTCCGATAAGAAAATATATCCTCAAAGCCTTAGTGTTAATGTTATAGATGGTATGCTTTGGTCCAGTGTTCCTAAAATTCCTAATCGCTTTTTATTGTCGTTTGTAAAAAACTATCACTTTGCAGACATCAATCTCTTTTGGGCAGATATCGAACAAAATGCTGTCTTGAGAACAAAAACTTGGTTTAAACAAAATTCACTTTAATGCTCAGCAACCTTTTAAATGACTCAAAAAAGCAACTGGCAAGTGCATTAAAGAACAAAAAGCATCCATTTCGTTATTTTACAATGACCACGATTGGTGAGGATGGTAGTCCCCATTCTAGAACGGTGGTTTTAAGGGGTTTTAATCCAGAAAAATTTACACTTACTATTTATACCGATAGCCGCTCAAATAAGGTTAAAGAACTTTTAAATGACCCTAGAGCAGAATTTCTTTTTTATGATTCCAATCAATTGCTCCAATTGGTAATCAAGGTAAATTTATTTGACAGTAAAACTTCACAGAAAAATTTTACTGAATTACCTGATCCAATGAAAAAGGACTACAGCAGTTCTCTGGAACCTGGAGCACCAATAGGGGGACCAGATCAAGTTGAATACAATTATGACAAAGGCCATTTTACAGCCCTTACATTTGAAGCGCTTCAATTTGATTATTTAAAACTTAAACGTCCAAATCATTTACGCGCTAGATTTTTGGCTAAAGAAAATTGGCAAGGAGTTTTTTTAACACCTTAAGGACAACGCTTTTAGTTTTTTTGTACATTTCGGTTTTAAAAAAAAAAAAGTAAATATGTCATCAAAAAAAGTTTCCCAAAAGCAAATCAAGCGAAGAGATTTCGTTAAAAATTCAATCGCCGCATCTAGTATTTTTATAGTTCCTCGTCATGTGTTAGGAGGGGTAGGTTTTACCTCACCAAGTGATCAACTTGGTCTTGCTGCGATAGGTGCTGGTGGAAAAGGATCAAGCGATATAAGAAACGCTTCTGTAAATGGAAGAGAGCGAGTCTTAGCCTTGTGTGATGTAGACTCTTCTGGTGGAAATGGAATTTCTAGATCGACAAAAAAGTTTGTCGATGCGAAGCTTTACGACAATTTCAAAAAAATGTTGGATAAACAGAAAAACATAGATGCTGTTACTATATCAACACCTGATCACACCCATGCTGCAGCTGCAGTATACGCTATTGAGCGGGGAATACATGTATATGTTCAAAAGCCGTTGACACACAACATTTACGAAGCTCGTCTGTTGACAGAAATGGCTAGAGATAAAAAAATTGTGAGTCAGATGGGAAATCAAGGGGCTTCAAACCCTGATCAATTGCAAATTCAAAAGTGGATTGAGGATGACCGCATAGGTAAAATTTCAAAGGTTGAAGTTTGGACCGATCGACCTGTGTGGCCACAAGGAGGAAAAATGCCCACCCCTGACGCAAGTGCTAAGCCTGATTCGTTTAATTGGGATCAGTGGCTTGGACCTGCTCAGCTGTCTGATTATATTCCAGAGATGCACCCCTTCAATTGGAGAGGGTGGTGGAATTTCGGAACCGGTTCTTTAGGTGATATGGGATGTCACCTAATTGATATACCTTTTAAGGCATTGGGACTCAAGTATCCAACTGATGTAGAATGCAGCGTTGGAAGTGTTTATGAAAAGATGTGGACTGCAAATTACTTTCCAGAAGGGTGTCCTCCTTCTTCGGTCGTCTCTTTACATTTTGAGGCTACAGCGAAAAATGATACTCCCTTACAAATGACTTGGTCCGATGGAGGAATTAAGCCTTTTCACCCAGAACTACTCCCTGCAGATGTACCCATAGAAGCAAATGGAGTACTTATGATTGGTGAGAAAGGAGTCATTACTTGCGATGCTTATGGATCAGATCCTAAAATGTATCTCAAGGGTGAACCTGTTATCATACCTGAAAAAGTCAAAGTTAATGAGCCTGAGTTTGGACATCAACGCCAATGGGTAGATGCATGTAAAGCTGGGTTTAATAGTACAGAACACAAATCATTGACTTCTTCATTTGATTATTCTGGACCACTTACGGAAACAGTATTGATGGGGAATATTGCTATTAGAAGTTATATGTTGAAAGAGGGTACTGATAGAAGATCACAGTTTGTGGGTAGAAAAAAGTTATTATGGGATGGAGATGCAATGAAAATAAAAAATCTTGAAGTAGCAAACCAATTTGTTGGTAGAGACTACAGAAAAGGTTGGGAATTAACATAAAATAAAGTTTTTTGAAGATACTTATTACTGGAGGATTGGGATACATTGGTTCTCATGTTGCTACCGTGCTATTACAAAATGGGATGGATGTAATCATTGTAGACAGTCTTGAAAATTCCAGAATTCAAGTTTTAGAGGGAATTCAATCCATTACGGGTAAATCACCAGTGTTCAGAAAAATGGATGTAAGTGATGCATCTGAAATCAATCAATTGTTTGACGATTTTTTAGATTGTGCAGGTATTATTCATTTTGCTGCTTATAAATCTGTAGGTGAAAGTGTGTCTGAACCGCTGCGTTATTACAATAATAATTTAGGTGGATTACATCAGCTTTTGAAGCACGCTACTACAAAAGCGATCCCTCTAATATTTAGCTCTTCATGTACAGTATACGGACAGTCTGAAACATTGCCAATTCGAGAAGATGAGCCACTAAAGGAAGCAACTTCACCTTACGGAAGTACGAAGCGATTTGGAGAGCGAATCATCGAAGATTGTTGTAAAGCCTATCCTGAATTCAATGCCATTCTACTCCGCTATTTTAATCCTATTGGTGCACATTCTTCTGCTAAAATCGGGGAGTATCCCACAGGAATCCCGCAGAATTTAGTTCCTTATCTTACTCAAACAGTTCGAGGGATTCGTCCAATACTAAAAGTATTTGGTTCAAAATACGATACTGCGGATGGAACATGCATTCGTGATTTTATTCATGTAGTAGATCTAGCAGAAGCACATGTAGAGAGTTTAAGTTACCTGCTTAAAAAGCAAAATTCGGAAGCCTGTGAAGTTTACAATGTTGGTACTGGAAATGGGGTAAGTGTTTTGGAACTTATTCAAGCGTTTGAAAATGCCACTGGAAAAAAAGTACCTTACGAACTTGCAGATCCAAGGCCAGGTGATACTATTGCAGCCTATGCAGATGCCAGTAAAATTGAGCAAAACATAGGATGGAAAGCCCGTTATTCGCTGAAAGAAGCCCTAGTTAGTGCATGGGAATGGGAAAAGAGCTTGAGTTAGAGCTAGAGATTGAATAATTTTATTTAAATTGAAATTTATAGACTCTAAAAATGAAATCAAAAGACAACATTAACAGAAGGAATGCAATCAAAACCATGGCTTTGGGTTCTGGAGCTCTAGCCATGCCGAAAGTCAATTTAATGGAAGATAAAGAAGCACTTGCTCCTTTAAAAGGAAATATCAACCACTCTGTGTGTCAGTGGTGTTTTAGTAATATTCCTTTAGACACTTTGGCTCAAGAGGCTCAAAAAATGGGCTTGGTTGGGATTGATTTAATTGGTGCGGAAGGTTGGGATACTCTCAAAAAATACAATTTAACTTCCACCATGTGTTATGGCGATTTGGAAGGAAAATCAACTAGAAATTTAAGCAATGGTTGGTGTGATCCTCAATTTCATGAAGACTTGATCATGCATTATAAGCGCTTTATTCCTATGGTTGCTGAGGCAGGATGGACTAATCTGATTTGCTTTAGTGGAAATAGGAGGGGGATAGACGACCAAATAGGTTTACAAAATTGCGTAAAAGGCTTAAAAGAAATTATTCCATTGGCTGAAGAGTACGGGGTTGTATTGCATATGGAGTTATTAAATTCTAAGGTAGATCATGCAGATTATATGTGTGACAACTCACCATGGGGAGTGCTACTTTGCGAAGCTCTTAACTCTGACAATTTTAAATTATTATATGACATCTATCATATGCAAATTATGGAAGGTGACGTAATTAGAACCATTCGGGATAATAAAAAGTATTATGGCCATTTTCACACAGCAGGCGTACCTGGAAGAAATGAAATAGATGAGTCTCAGGAACTTTATTATCCAGCAATTATGGAAGCTATTTTAGAAGCTGGATTTGAAGGATATGTCGCACAGGAATTCATACCCAAAGACAAAACCAAAAAGGGGCTTAAATCCCTAGCTGATGCTGTTCGTCGTTGTGATGTCTAGTATCTTGCCGCTTTACCCTTAGAGGCAGAAGCCTCAATAAAAGTTCTAATATCGTCATTCGCCTTAATGAGGTCTTCATTTCTTAGGTACATCATATGACCACTTCGGTAACCTTTAAAGTAAAAACGATCTTTCATTTTCCCACTTGGATCTACTTGCCACATGGTGTATTTAGCATTAAAGTATGTTGTTGCACCGTCGTAATATCCCGATTGAAAAAGTACTTTTAAATAAGGGTTTTCGGCCATGGCTCTACGCAAGTCTTCTCTGGTATTGTCGTTGTCGTTATTCCATGGGCGAACGGGTCCAAACATGTTGTATCGGATATCTGTATTAAACTTGAGCTCTTTTCGGATATAGTGATTTACTGCAGGAGTAAACGAATGCAACCACGAAGTGAGTTCAGCACTGTAATCAGGCCCCATTCCAGCATCTTTTCTATCGATACCCAAATAACGCGAATCCAATCTTCCAATCGTTAAACCTTTGTCACGCAACAAGTCTTTCCAGAAAAATCGTGTTGGAACGTCTAAATTATTTTGAAGTACGGATTCAAGTGAAAGTCCAGAATATTCGGACATTTTACCAGCAACATTCATTTTTTCCTCTTCAGCGATAAACCCTCCTTTTGCTATTGCAGGAATTAATTTATTGATGGTGAAGTCCTCTACTTCAGGTAACATTTCAGTTAAATCTTTCTGTTGTAATCTAAGGGGTAATTTTTTGTGAAACCATGCAGCTGCTGCGTAATAAGGTAAATTCATGGCAGAAGATACAGGTCCTCCTACACGAATTACTTTATAATCTGCTGGTGACACCATAATAACTCCGTTGAGGTACATCCATTGGGCTTCTTGTAAAGCTGCTGACAAACCCATGACACGTGTACCTCCGTAACTCTCTCCAATTAGGTATTTGGGAGATTCCCAACGCTCTTTTCTGCTCACAAAGGTGGTGAGCCAGTCAGCTAGATAGGTGATGTCTTCGTTAATTCCAAAAAATTGTTCTCGATCAGGCATTTTACCGTCAACTTCTAGCATTCTTGAGTAACCAGTATTGACAGGGTTGATAAAGACAATATCTGCTACATCTAAAATTGAATAGGGATTACTTTTATAGCCATACGGCTGAACAGGGTAGCCTTCATAGTCAATTTTAAGGATTCTTGGTCCAGTATACGCTAGGTGCATCCATACAGAAGCAGAACCCGGGCCTCCATTAAATGAAAAAATTAATGGTCTCTCACTTCCATTTTTTACATCTGTCCTTTTGTAATAAGTATAAAATAATGTTGCCATGGGCTTTCCATCAGAATTCCAAACAGGTTGAGTCCCTGTTTGAGCCTGATAGTTTACAGTTTTACCTTTTATTCTGGTGGTGTGGTTTGTGGTTACTACAGTATCTACAGCTATTTTTCTGTCTTGAGCATTAATTCCAACAGCTATAAAGAGCAAGGCAACTTGATGTAATATTTTCATGTCTTCTGATTTGACTGCAAGCTAATTTAAAAAAAAACCCCCCAAAAAGGGAGGTTTAAATTTTATTACTTGTTTTTGGTATTAATTAATTTTCAATTGAGCACTTCTATTAATTTCCGCTCTTCGATTGTTTTTTCTGCCACTAACAGTACTGTTGTCTTCTATTGGTTTTGTTTCACCATACCCTACAGTTTCGATTCTGTTAGCATCTACTCCGATTGAAGTCAAATGATTTTTGAGAGCAGCAGCACGCTGTTCAGAGAGCTTTTGATTGTAGGCAGAACTTCCGTCACTAGAGGCATGTCCCTCTACTGTGATAGTTACATTAGGATATTGTGAGAGCAAACCTTTGAGAGTTTGCAAAGTAGCCATGTCAGCTGCTCTTAATTTACTACTGCTTGCAGAAAAAAGGAAGCGATTTTGATCACTTTTGATAAATTCAATCAGAGCAGTTGGCTGATCTGGACATCCATTGTTAGCAACACTACCGTCTTCATCTGGGCATTGATCATCTTTATCTGGAACACCATCTCCGTCTCTGTCGGCCCATGGGCATCCATCATTTTCAGGATCACCAGCTTCTTGTGGGCATCGGTCAACATTATCTGCTACACCATCTCCGTCACTATCAGGACAGCCATTTGTAGCTGCTGAACCAGATTTATTTGGACAAGCATCATCAATATCAGCTACACCATCACCATCACTGTCAGGGCAGCCTTGAAGAGCCTCTGTGCCGGCTTCTTCAGGACATTTGTCTGAATTATCTGGAATACCATCACCATCTGAATCAGGACAACCTTCAAATTCTTTCAACCCAGGAACATCTGGACAAGTATCTTTTTCATCAGGTACTCCATCTTTGTCTGCATCACCAGCTCCGAAATTATAACTTAAGCCTATAATATGTTGAAGGTGGTTGTAAATGTCATTTTCAGTAGCGCCTCTGTAAGATGTACTTACGTTAATGGCAAAATTATCATCCAGATAAAAATTAACACCAATACCACCAGAAATTGTTCTACTAGATTCGGTCGAAGGAAAAATACCGTCTTTATTATCTTTTTCGTCAAATCTGCTCATTCCATATCCAGCAAACAGATACGGGAGAACATTACCTTCCGATAAGTTGTATTTAACTATACCGTCAAGTGAACGGTAATCAAGGTCAGCACCATTATTTTCAGCATTTCCCATAGCGTAATTTGCACCTATAGAAAAGCCAGAGCCAATGTAACGTGATAGGCTAAGTGCTGGTGCACCAAATTTGAGTTTTGAGTCAACATTCTTGGCTTGTAGGTTAATTAGATCAGCACCTACAGCTATAGCCCATGGGTTTTCGTTAGTCTGGGCTTGAGCAGCAAAAACAGTTACTAATAAAGTAACTGACGTGAAAAAAGATTTGATTGTTTTCATATTACAAAATATAATTAACCAAATATATTGAAATGACTTAAATAATTAAAATAATTAAAATATTTTTTTGCTTAAAAAAATAGTTTTGTTTATAATCTACTTATAAAAATACTTTAAATTTTAATGGGAGTTTTTATGCTAAATTTTTCTTAGTACATTAGCAGTGATGTAGACAATTTATCTACATCAATTTAGAATAACATCACTCAATAAATCAAAAAATATTGAAATATATAAAGATGAAAAAAAGAGATTTCTTAAAAACTTCAGCAGCTTTAGCCAGTACAGCTTTACTACCTTCTTCAATTTTAGCGATTACTAAAGGCGAGGAGCGTTTGAAAACTGCCCACATAGGTGTTGGAGGGATGGGAGCAGCTGATCTAGCCTCTATTGCTTCTCACAAAGCAGTTGACGTCGTAGCATTATGTGATGTTGATCAAAACAATTTGGATGCTGCACTTAAGCTTCACCCCAAAGCAAAAATATTTACAGATTATCGTGATTTATTGAGTCAAATGGCCAATGAAATAGACGCAGTAGTTGTTTCTACACCAGACCACACTCATGCCCCAGCTTCAATCATGGCTATGGAAATGAACAAACCTGTCTATTGCCAAAAGCCTTTAACTCATTACGTTTCTGAAGCCCGTGCCATGCGTAAGCTTTCCGAAAAGAAAAATATTATCACCCAAATGGGTATCCAAGTTCATTCCTTTTATGATTATAAACTGGCTACGTTATTAATTCAATCAGGAATCATAGGTAAAGTTCACAAAGTGCATGCGTGGTCACCCAAAAACTGGGGATATGACGGACCTATTCCTATGGGAGAGGATGCTGTACCAAGTAATTTAGATTGGAACCTATGGCTTGGGACTTCTCCAGAGAGACCTTTTAAAGATAAAGTGTATCACCCGGGAAATTGGAGAAAATTAGTGGATTATGGTTGTGGAACTTTGGGAGATATGGGAGTTCATATATTTGATACCCCTTACAATGCTCTTGCGCTTGATGTTCCCATGACAATCCAAAATAAATGTAGAAAACCCAACGGATTTGGATTTCCAGAAAACAACAAAGTAACCTATACTTTTCCAGGAACGAAATATACTGCTGAAACTTTAACTTGGATATGGTCTGACGGTCCTGGAGCACCTTCAAAAAATAAAGAGTTAAAACTTCCAAATAAAGATGAATTACCTTTACAAGGAGCGATGTTTATTGGTGAAAAAGGGCGATTGTTATTGCCTCATTTTATGGAGCTCCCTAGACTTATAATTGATGGAAAATACAAGGAAATTGACGTTTCTGAATACGATCCAAACGGTTCGTTGGGAACAACAAAAAATGATTATGAAAGAGATGCACCAAAGCATTATCACCAATTTGTAGATGCATGTCTTGGTAAAGACAAGGTTTCTGCACCTTTTTCGTATTCAGCTAGATTAACTGAGACTATTTTACTTGGAGTTATCGCTGGGCGTTTTCCAAATAAGACGCTTCACTGGGATAGTGAAAAGGCTTTATTTAAAGAAGAAGAAGCCAATTCTTTCTTAAGTGGTTCGTATCGTGATTTTTAATTATTAGTAATTTTTCATGAAGAGAAGAAGTGCAGTAAAGAGCTTGGGCTTGCTTACTGGAGGAGTTTTTTTGCTGCCCTATGCATGTCAACTTGGTCCAAAAATTATTTATGATAAATTTCCCTTGATCAAGAGGAATGAACAGTTACTCATCAGTGAGATATGTAATTGTATATTGGCGGAAGACACTGTTGGCTTTCCCACTACTGAAACCCGAATACAATTTGTATTAACAATGATTAATGATTGTGGTTCATCTGCTGAATTACTAACTCTAACTGGCGGATTTAAAGCTTTTAGAGCTATATTCTCAGCTCAAGAGCTCAGTTTTAGTTCTTTGTCAGCTAAAGAAAAAAACAAATTTATTTTAGAACAATTTTCTCAAGAAACAGATGTTTCAGATTTTTTAAATCTTCTCAAACGCTACAGTTTACTTCACTTTGAGACTTCAGAAAACTATTTAAAAACACACCTTAAATACGAATTTATGCCTGGAAGATATTACGGGCGAGTATCTAGAGCAGCAAGTTAATGAATACAAAAGCAAATACATTTGACACCATAGTTATTGGAGCAGGAATGTCTGGAGGTTGGGTTGCAAAAGAGTTCAGTGAACAAGGTTTTAAAACGCTGCTTTTAGAGCGAGGCCCCGATGTAGAACACCTTAAAGATTACCCTACAACTAACATGCAACCCTGGGAATTTGAACATAGGGGAAGGTTGACAACTCAAGAGATTAAAGACAATCCAATTGTTAGCCGATGCTATGCTTTTAGAGAAGATGCAAAGCATTTTTTTGTAAAAGATGAAGAGCACCCTTACGGTCAAGTAAAACCTTTTGATTGGATTAGAGGCTACCAAGTAGGGGGGAAGTCCATCATGTGGGCACGTCAAGTTCAACGTTGGAGCCCTTTTGATTTTGAAGGGCCTGAAAGAGACGGTTATGCAGTAGATTGGCCAATACGTTATAAAGATTTGGCCGATTGGTACACCTATGTTGAGCGGTTTGTAGGTGTAAGTGGCAATAAAGATGGATTAGATATTCTCCCTGATGGTGATTTTTTAAAGCCTTGGGAATCTAATGTGGTTGAGGACTACTTTAGCGAACAAGTAAAAAAATATTACAAGGATCGTCATGTAATTTACGGTAGGTGTGCGCATCTTACAGAGAGTAAACCCATTTTTGTAGAACAAGGGAGAGGTATGTGTATGAGCAGAAGAATCTGTCAAAGGGGATGTCCATTGGGAGGGTATTTCAACTCCAATTCTACCTTAATACCCTGGGCTTTGAAAACGGGAAATATGACATTAAAACCCAATTCAGTTGTCCATTCGGTTCTTTATGATGAGACAGAACAAAAAGCAGTAGGTGTTCGAGTAATTGATTCTGAAACCAAGAGTAGTGAAGATTTTTTTGCAAAGGTTGTATTTGTAACCGCTGCTACTTTAAATACAAATTTGATTTTGCTGAATTCTACTTCAAAACGCTTTCCAAACGGTTTAGGTAATGATAATGGACTTTTAGGGAAGTATATTGCATTTCACAATTACAGAGCAACCATCAATGCTGAATACGAAGGCTTCCCTCAATTTACAACAGAAGGAGCCAAGCCAACTTCTCATTACATTCCTCGCTTTAGAAATGTGTACAAACAGGAAACAGATTTTCTAAGAGGTTATGCTGCGGGATTTGGAGCTCGACCAGCGCGAGATACTAATAGGGAAGGAATTGGTGAAGAATTAAAATCAAATCTTCTAAAAACTAAAGAAACAGGACTTTGGAGCGTGAACTCACATATGATGGGAGAGACGATTCCAAAAAAATCTAATAAGGTGACTTTAGATACAGAAAAAAAAGACAAATGGGGTATTCCACAGTTGAGTATCGATGTTGATTACGATGATAATGATGAAAAAATGATTCAAGACTTTTTTGAACAATTTTCAGAAATGTACACTAAAGCCGGATTTAAAAATATTCGAATTAACGACAACAAGAGACGTCCAGGTAATGACATCCATGAAATGGGAGGTGTGCGTATGGGTAATGATTCGCAAACTTCTCTCTTGAATAAATGGAATCAGTTACATGAATGCAAAAATGTATTTGTGACAGATGGGGCCTGTATGACTTCTACTTCGACACAAAACCCTTCGTTAACATTTATGGCCATTTCTGCCCGAGCAGCCAATTACGCAATTGAGCAAATGAAAAAAGGACTGCTCTAAGACTTTAAAAAAAACAAATAAAATTAAAGAATATTTTTTCTTGTACAAGAATGGATGCAATCTGTATCTCATCTAATCCATTGATATCATTGCCTTAACATAAGATTCGTTGTAATGGTTTTAGGGGGTGTTGTTTGGGGAAAGTTTGTAATGTGTTGGATGCTGTCCCATCCCTTAGAATTGAGACACATAAAAACTAAACGTTTGTTTCCAACATTAATCTAAACAAAGGGGCATGGGATTTGATATATAAGCTATATTTCCTACATTTAAAATTATTAGCGTAAATATTGTATTCTAATATCTAAAATATTATACAAGAGTAAGGAAGAAACTGATAAACCTAAAAAAATATCATTTTCGTTTGTAAAAAAACTGTTATCATGAAATACCCATTATTAATTTTACTTCTTTTTATTAATCTTACAAATGCACAATTAGATCCTATTAAGATAGAGGATTTTATAAATCAACATAATTCGTTTGAACAAAATGATGCAGGTGAAGTTAATGCAATAAATGATAAAGAAATAAACAAGTTAATTAGATTTTTTATCCAAAGAAAATATTATGGACTTGTAGAGTTGACTAGAAGTATAGTTTGGGATTCATATGAAACATTTATTAGTCCTACAAATAGGCACCATATAAGTAAATTTATTATTCAAGTGAGGGTTAAAAACGTAGAAAGGCTTAAGTATCTCCAAGTATTTTATAACCCGAATGAAAAGAAAGTTGATAGTTATTTTGAATGGGATCCTAGAGATGAAGAATTTAATTTATTAGAGGAACAAGTTTCGAATCAAAAAAAAATACCTGATCTCAAAAAACTAGAAATTTCAAATCAAGATAACATTCCAGATATTGATGAATTTATTTTGCAGCATCAGGGTTTTATTGATGAAAGAGAAAGATTAAATCTAAGTGAAAAAGAAATAGTGCCTATAAATGCTGCAAAAATAAATGAGCTTATACGTTCTTTCAATAATTCAAATTTTTCAAACTTAGAATATACTCGAAATGTTATCTGGAATTCTTACAATACTTTTGTAAGCCCCTTTGATAGACACCATTTCCACACTTTTATTGCACAAGTTAAAGTAGAAGGAATAGATAGGTTGAAATATCTTGAGGTTTTTTATAATCCAGTTAGTAACAAAATCACGACTGACTTTGTATGGAATGATAACGAAATGGAATACATTAGAGTAAATTAATATATAACAAGTCAAGTTTTTCTTTTAAACGTATTTTATATATAATGTATTATTAACTATATCGAAGGATTAAACTACTTGGACACGCTAATCAAACCATTAAAGCATATTATCAGGATTGGGAATGGGTTGAACTAAAGCAAAAAGTTGACGAATCAAACAAATTAATTCTTAAAGAATATAGAGCAGAAGAAATCTATAAAGCTATCCTCACAGAAGAGTTAAGGAGTAAGGACTTTAATCTCTACAGTATATATCACCAACTACGTATTGATTATAAACTTCTTCGGTTACAGAACCTGATGGAATCGCTCCGTATTCACCAACTACAGTTTGATTATTTACAAAAGGGCTTCTATCATCTTGAAAAAAGAATAAAAAGTTTAAACCTGTATTTTCTTTTCTTGTAATTACAACACAATCATCAACAGTGCAACTGCTAAAATAGATAATGGGTATTAATAAAAGAAGTTTTTTCATTTACTCAAATCTACAAAATCCATAGTAAAATTATTTTTTAAACACTTTGATTAGAAAATAAAGACCTAATGACCCTAATCCTGCTATTAATAGTTTATCAGCATATTGCCAAGACATCAACTTAAAGAGGATAGCAAAGCAAGTAATTGAAAACCCAATATATTTTAGTTTTTCCATTTCCTCAAAAATACTAATTCTACTTCCAAGTTTTAGGTAATCTAAACAACTTAAAATAAATTACATTTACAAATGAGACCTGAAATATTTTACGCTTTTTTTGCTTTCTTGGGATTATTATTTTGGTAGATTTTAAGGGGTATTTGGAGGGTCATTGTTGTTTTACTAAATATTATTTTAATTCCTTGTTCTGTTATAAATAATAATATGCGGGTAAAGTTTTGGAAACTTCCTAAAAGAAAAATTGATACAAATATATTTAAGAAAGATATTTTTAAATAATAGTACAGGGTGAGGTGGTGGTCGGCAGATCCCTAAAAGTTGTCAACGGTTCTTTACACCATCCATCTGCTAGTATAGTAATGATGAAGAATTTGACAAAATTGGTTTCATACATATCTGTTTCCTACCTGATTTCCATTTATGTAGAAAGACCAAACCAAATGATGGCAACTCCTCCTAATATCATTAATAAAGCAAATGATTTTAAAACAATTTGAATTTTCATTTAAAAGAATTAAAGTGTTAATTAAAATTTATAAAAGAAGAGAAGAAATGAGTAATGATAAAATAAAAAGTAAAGCAAAGATTAAAGGTGTCTTGTTCATTTAAAGATTATATAATTTAAAACTATTTCAATAGAAATGCAGAAACTCCAAACAAACACATTTTACAACAATTAATCAGAAGGAGTCTCTGCATCATTTAATCAAAAGTTTCACAATGATAGAAGTTTGAAAACATATTTAAATAGAAACAAATACTTCATTTATACTTCATCAAAATTAAAGTAGAAATAGGCCTAATAAAATGCCAAATAGATAAGTTAAGACGCTTGATAGTATTACAAACAAATGTATTTGCTAACTTATCTAAATGAACTAATTGAAACATGGAGGTGGAATTTAATATGCAATCCGTTCTCTAAATCTTGTTAACGTAAAAGACTACTTTCAAAATAAATTGCTTTAATCACTATTTTTAATTCTACACTAAAACATATATATACCAATGACTGTAAAGATTTTGTAAATTATCCTAATGGTTGTTACTCTTTAATAGGACTTGAGTGCAAATAGTGTGCAAGTGAGGAAACGAAAAAGGGACAACATTGCTGTGATCCCTTACTATATATGTGACCTCGGCAGGATTCAAACCTGCAACCTCTTGAGCCGTAATCAAGTGCACTATTCAATTATGCTACGAGGCCGTTTGATGGATGCAAATATAAATAAATTATAGTTTTATTAAGAGCTTATTGATTTCATTTTAAAAAGAAGGAATCAGATTAAAACTTAACTGTATCTTGTAGGTTTTTAAATGGATTTTATAGCAATCATAGTAGGTCTTGTACTGCTCATTAAGGGTGGAGATTTGCTATTAGATGCGGCAGTTGCTTTGTCCTTAAAGATCAATATTCCTAAAATTGTAATTGGGATGACTGTAGTATCTTTTTCTACCTCAGCTCCAGAGCTAATAGTCAGTATAAAATCAGCCCTTAGGGGGTATCCTGATCTCGCTTTGGGTAATGTTGTGGGATCTAATGTTGCCAATTTAGCTTTTGTTTTAGGAGTTGTTTTAGTAATCTCACCTATTCAAGTCACCAAAAGCTTTTATAAGACTGACTGGCCAATCATGATGATAGCAACACTGTTATTTTTTTCTTTTCTTCAAGCTGATGCTTATTTAAATCAAGTAGAGGGGGGTATATTGTTCCTATTACTCCTCATTTTTCTGATCTATCTTCTTTTTTTTCAAAATAAAGCAGTAATTAAAGAAAAAATTGAGATTGATGAAAAAGAAATGCTTTTAACTCAATTGACTTTTACATTCTTTATAGGCGGCTTTTTTTTGTGGTTGGGTTCTGAAGTTCTTGTGAATTCAGCAGTCTCTTTAGCGACCTCCTTAGGCGTAAGTGAACGTATCATTAGCATTTCAGTAGTTTCAATTGGAACCAGTATTCCTGAGCTATCAGCTTCCATTATTGCAATCATCAATAAAGAAAAAGCAATCTCGATTGGGAATCTTATTGGTTCAAATATTTTTAATATTCTCGCCGTTATGGGGATTACATCTATGATTCATCCGATTAATGTGATGGACCGCGCAATCTTAGATATTGATTTCTTTTGGATGATTGGGGTTTCTTTATTGATATTCCCCTTGGTGTTTATTCCTAAAAAAATGCATTTGGGTCGTCTTGAAGGACTCTGTTTGCTAGTTGTTTATGGATTATTCCTAAATCAAATGTTTACATAAAAAACATCCCCGATCGTGAGCCCGAGGATGCAAATTTAATTACGATATCTAGCAAAATAAATATTTAAACAGATTTAACAGTTTTAATAATTCGAGATGCGATTTTGTATGGATCTCCATTTGAAGCAGGTCTTCGGTCTTCTAACCATCCTTTCCAGCCCTGTTCAACTGTCATGATTGGAATTCTAATAGAAGCTCCTCGGTCAGATACACCAAAACTAAATTCATCTATCGACTGAGTTTCGTGATCACCAGTCAAACGTTGGTCGTTGTATGCTCCGTAAACTGCGATATGTTCTTTTACAACAGGTCGGAATGCTTCACAAATTTTCTCATACGTTTCTTTAGAACCACAAGTTCTTAAAACCTCATTTGAGAAATTGGCGTGCATACCAGATCCGTTCCAGTCTGTAGCACCTAGGGGTTTTGGATGCCAATCAATGGCAAGACCGTATTTTTCACCAAGACGCTCAAGCAGGTATCTTGATACCCACATTTCGTCACCAGCTTGTTTGGCACCTTTTGCAAAACATTGATATTCCCATTGACCTGAGGCCACTTCAGCATTAATTCCTTCAACATTGATTCCTGCCTCTAGACATTGGTCTAAATGTTCTTCAACCATTTCTCTGCCAAAGGCGTTTTTAGCACCTACAGAGCAGTAAAACTGACCTTGTGGAGTTTGATCTCTGGGGAAACCTAGAGGTAGATTAGTTTCTGGATCCCATAAAAAGTACTCTTGCTCAAACCCAAACCAAAAATCATCATCGTCATCATCGATAGTGGCACGGCCATTCGAAGCGTGTGCAGTTCCATCTGCGTTAAGTACTTCCGTCATTACTAACCATCCGTTTTTTCGATCAGGATCTTTGTATAATGCTACTGGCTTTAATAAACAGTCGGAAGCATTACCTTCTGCTTGGCGAGTGGATGATCCATCGAATGACCACATTGGACAGTCGTCCAGAGTTCCTTTAAAATCGGTCACAATTTTTGTTTTGCTGCGAAGACTTGCAGTAGGCTGATAGCCATCCAACCATATGTACTCTAGTTTAGCTTTACTCATGATATAAATATTTTTTTACAAAAATATAATTTAAATTTACCCCCCAATAAAGTAATGGCTTAAAGAAATTAACAATAAGTAATTTTTACGAACACCCTATTTTTTAATGGGTAAAATTTATTTTTTTTCATTTTAAAAAGAATTCACTGTAAAAAATTCAAAATAATTAACTTTATAATCTAAATATTTCTCTTTCACAGATCATGCAAACCTTACGTAAAAAAAGTTTAGAGCATCTTGCCAAGACCTCGAATGCGAATAAAGAAGCAACTTTATCTGGAATCGAGTTTGCTTCTAATGTTCTCAACCACAAACAGCTTCAAAAATTCATTAGTCAAAAAGCTTTTGAACAAATGCAGCAATGTATTGAAAAAGGAACCCAAATGGGAGCTTCTTTGGCCGATCAGATTGCTTCAGCCATGAAAGCGTGGGCAATAGGTAAGGAAGCAACACATTATTCTCACTGGTTTCAACCCCTCACAGGTGCTACTGCGGAAAAACACGAATCGTTTTTTGATCTAGATGCCTTTGGAAATCAAATTGAAAAATTTGATGGGGATCAGCTTGTTCAACAAATTCCAAACGCATCAAGTTTCCCAAGTGGAGGGATCAGAAACACCTTTGAAGCTCGAGGTTATTCAGCTTGGGATCCAACCTCACCTGCGTTTATTTTTGAAAATACCCTCTGTATTCCTACCATCTTTGTGTCTTATACAGGAGAAGCTTTAGATTACAAAACACCATTTCTTAAATCACTTCAAAAGTTGGATGATGCAGCAGTTGAAATATGTCGTTTTTTCGACAAAAATACCTCAAAAGTTTCCGCCACTCTTGGATGGGAACAAGAATATTTTTTAATCGATCGCAGTTTAGCACTAACTCGACCCGATTTAATGCTAACTGGCAGAACCTTACTTGGTCATGCTCCATCGAAAGGGGAGGAGCTCAATGATCATTATTTTGGTTCGATACCCTCTAGAGTGAGTGACTTCCTTATTGAGCTTGAAAAGGAGTGTAAATTGGTTGGAATTCAGATCAAAACCAGACACAATGAGGTAGCACCTAGTCAGTATGAGGTAGCCCCTGTATTTGAAAATGCCAATTTGGCGGTTGATCATAATACGCTTTTAATGGATCTCATGAATAAGGTTGCTTATAAGCATAATTTTGTTGTGCTTTTTCACGAAAAACCTTTTGATAAGATTAATGGTTCCGGAAAACATATCAATTGGTCGTTGAATACAAATACGGGGATTAACCTTTTAAGTCCTGGGAAAACTCCAATGAGCAATCTGCAGTTTCTTTCCTTCTTTATAAATACTATAGCTGCTGTTTTGAGATACAAAGACTTGATTAAGGCCGCCACAGTATCAGCATCCAATGACCTGAGAATAGGTTTTAATGAGGCACCATCCTCTGAACTTTCAGTATTTATTGGAAATTATCTCTTAGAGGTTCTAGAAGATCTTGAAAATGTTTCTAAAGGAAAACTATCTCCTGAGGAGAAAACAGACTTAAAACTGAATGTGATTGGAAAAATTCCAGAAATCCTGTTGGACAATACCGATAGAAATAGAACAGCCCCAGTTGCCTTTACGGGGAATAAATTTGAATTCAGAACAGTAGGCTCTAAATCAAACTCTTCAAAATTGATCACAGTTTTAAACGCTGTAGTCACCGAACAGTTATTGGATTTTAAACTTGCAGTAAACAAGCTTATTGATGGGAAAAAGATGAAAAAAGACGATGCTATTTTCAATGTTTTAAGAGAAACTATTTCTTCCATAAAGCCTGAATTATCTATTAAAAACAACATTGCAAAAAACTCTGAACAAGTCTCAACACCTAAAGAACTCCCCAGTTATGTGGCCTCTAAAGCTATAGCACTTTTTGAAGCACTTGAAATTTTTTCTGAAAGAGAATTGACAGCTCGATATCAAGTAGATCTTGAGGCCTATATCTCTACTGTACAAATTGAATCAAGGACCTTAGGGGATATAGCAAGAAATCACATCATCCCTACAGCCATTAGATACCAGAATATGTTGATAGAAAACATTCGTGGGCTAAAAGAGATCTACGGTACTTCGTATAAAGAGTTTGCGAGTGAACAATTGTTAATACTTGAAAAAATATCAAAATACATAGCAGAAATCAATGATGGGGTAACCCAAATGACCAATGCCCGTAAAAAAGCAAATAGCACTACTGACTTTCACAAAAAAGCACTTCAGTACGCTCAAACTGTCAAGCCTTTTTTAACCAGTATTCGCTATCAGTGCGACAAATTAGAACTCACCGTTGAGGACACCTTATGGCCACTAGCGAAATATCGAGAACTGTTGTTTGTTCGTTGATAAGTATCCTTTTTAACGCACTTTAGATTTAGCCAAAACCCCTACTTTTGTACAAAATCAGTATATGTCCAACAGATATGCTCAGCGGGGGGTTTCAGCCCAAAAAGAAGATGTACATCAAGCGATAAAAAATGTAGATAAAGGGCTTTATCCAAAAGCTTTTTGTAAAATCATTCCCGACGTACTTACCGGAAGTGAGGATCATGCTATTGTAATGCATGCTGATGGTGCGGGAACAAAATCTTCTCTTGCTTATATGTATTGGAAGGAAACGGGAGACCTTTCAGTATGGAAAGGTATTGCCCAAGACGCGCTAATTATGAATACAGATGATTTACTCTGTGTTGGTGTGACTCAAAATATCTTACTTTCTTCAACTATCGGTAGAAATAAAAATCATATCCCAGGAGAGGTGATTGCAGCTATTATAGAAGGTACAGAAGAACTTTTAGAATTGCTCAATAATTGGGGAGTTTCAATTTACAGCACTGGTGGAGAAACAGCTGATGTTGGAGATTTAGTCAGAAGTATTATCGTTGATTCTACCGTAACAGCTCGTTTAAATAAAAAGCATATCATTGATAATGCAAACATACAAGCAGGAGATGTTATTGTTGGGCTTTCCTCCTTTGGTCAGGCAACCTATGAAACTGAATACAATGGCGGAATGGGGAGTAACGGGCTTACTTCAGCCAGACACGATGTATTTTCAAAAGAACTTGCGGCCAAGTATCCAGAGAGTTTTGATCCTACTGTCCCTGAGGATTTAGTCTATTCTGGATCAAAACAACTGACGCATGCTTTGGAAGGTGTTCCGATTGATATAGGAAAACTTGTCTTGTCACCTACTCGAACCTATGCCCCTATAGTCCATCAAATTTTTCAAAATATTGATAGAAGCCAAATACATGGTATGATCCATTGTAGTGGAGGTGCACAGACAAAAATCTTGCATTTTATAGATCAGCTGCATGTGATTAAGGATGCGCTCTTTCCAGTACCCCCTCTTTTTGATTTAATTAAAAAAGAATCTCAAACCTCAGGTAGAGAAATGTATCAAGTGTTTAATATGGGTCACCGTATGGAGTTTTATGTACCTCCATCGCAAGCTGATGAAATCATTTCTATTTCTAATAGCTTTAACGTAGATGCTAAAATCGTTGGTAGTGTAGAAGCTTCTTCTGTC
>Ga0228626_1000254_pt1 | contig 24536 bp, 23 predicted proteins | sample 31DmetaG_FD_183028 | JGI IMG/M metagenome (GOLD analysis project Ga0228626, IMG submission 183028) | Seawater microbial communities from Monterey Bay, California, United States - 31D | ecosystem: Environmental > Aquatic > Marine > Coastal | place: USA: California | collected 2016-10-26
GCGCAGCCTCATCTGCTGCCAGCGCTGTGGCAGTCATCGCAATACCACCCTCATCCAGCACCTCCGACGCATCCATCTGCTGTTTCTCTATCTGCTTGTACACATCCTGCGCAAACATCAACGCGGGCAGCTGCTTCGGCAGGTCCTTAAAACGGCCAACTTGCTCTGGCCCGCGCTTTTTCTCGGCGGCCTTGATCGCATCCCACTGCTTAAGAACAGCCTCCGAGTCACCCAAATTCGCATTATCACCAAAAACATGGGGGTGGCGCGTCACCAATTTCTCATTCACCACGCGACAAACCGCCTCAAAATCAAAATGTGCTGACTCCTTGGCAATCTGCGCATGCATCACCACTTGCAATAGCACATCGCCCAGCTCCTCTTCCATATGATTCATGTCGAGCCGATCGATCGTCTGTAACAACTCACAGCACTCATCGACCAGACACTCCGCCAGCGATTGGTGATCCTGCTCAATATCCCAAGGGCATCCTGTCTCTGGCTCACGCAGCGCTGCGACAGTTTGTAATAAATCATCAATAGAACTCATCCCTTACTGCCTTAAATAGCGACTGCCCATTTGGCGAATCAAAAGCGCAGGACCCACTGGTCAGATCACCAAGAATGTATAGAGAAAAGTTTAATTTAACTATTTACCAATTCGTTTGACATAGAGCGAGTACAGCTAATAAAAACCAATCATAAAATCGTTTTTTATAAAACTATGGACGCAAGAGAAGCTGTGACCCAATCACGCACAGAATTTATCAAATGGGCACAATCTGCATCGCTCGTTGAATTAAAGAATGTCTTCAGTGAATGCTCACCGAATGGGCGTGCTTACATGTGGGACATCGCAAAAACAGAAATCCATGCACGTCAACACCGTTGGACTATATGGGGTTTCTTAGTCATGTTCTTGACACTGATTTTTGCAATAATCGCAGCTTCACCAGTAATTCAATCTTGGTACAAAAATGAGTTATCCACAGAAAGTATTAAACACATCGAACCAATCCGCTAATAACCACTCCGTTACGGCTTGGCATTCACTCGCCTCATTTAATTTAAATAATAGAATTCATGACGAAACCGAAAGCTAAAACGATCCAAGCATGGGCATTCATTGATACAAATATTTACCTCGATTTTTACCGATCTAACAACGAGGCAAAATTACCGCTACTGGAAAAAATCCAAGAAGTCTCTAATCGAATTATTTCCACCTATCAGGTACAAATGGAATTTCTTAAAAACCGACAAAACCTGCTTCTTCAATCTGTTGATCAAATAAATGTTCCCAACCATCAGATACCTGAAGTGATGAGTGACGGGCATATTCTATCCACAACTAAAAATATAGAAAAAGAAGCTAAAAGGAGAGACCAATACTTTAAGAAGCGTCTAGTAAAAATACTCAAGAAGCCTAATTCACATGACAAAGTGTATCAAGCGCTTGATGCTGTTTTTACGAACCCTAATAATCATGTTTTAAAAAGAGACATGGACCTTAGGCACAAAATAAAGCGACTGGCTTGGAGGCGCTTTATTCTAGGTTACCCACCTAGGAAGAATAATGACACTTCAATAGGAGATGCCCTAAACTGGGAGTGGATCATACATTGTGCTAAAAGCCTGAAAGGGCGCTTTTATATTGTATCGCGAGATGGAGACTTTGGATGCACATTTAAAAAAAATCAGTATCTTAATGACCAACTAAAACTAGAATTCAGAGAGCGGGTTGGAAAAAAATCGATCATCTATACACATCGCCCATCAGATGTTCTTAAAGCATTGGAAATAAATGTTACGGAAGACGAGCTTAAGGCAGAATCAGAAATGATCCGCAGCCATGACACGAGTGAAACATTACCTAACCAGTCGGTATTTGACAATGAGTTACGCTCTATGCTTTTGCATAGCCGTCCACACTAATCCATAAAAAACGCCCGCCTTTTCTAGGCGAACGTTTATCAAAGATTCTCTAGCGATTACGCTTCCGTGGGCCTGTGCTGGACCCACCGCCTTGCGATGAAGCTGATCTAGAACCACCGCCACCAGAGCGACTCCCGCCTTGTGGTCGACCGCCGCCACTTCGCTTGCCCTGCGGCTTGCCGCGACCGCCACCCTGCGGACGACCTTTACCGCCGCCGCCTTGACGACTGCGACCGCCACGCGATTGTTGCCCGGGCGCAGGACGCGAAAGTTTTGAACGTGTTGCCGGACGTGGCAGCGCAATTTTTTCGCCACGATCGTCGATTTTGAAGAGCGGGATGTGCTTCTTCATCGTCTTCTCGATATCCCATAGATAGCCTTCCTCAACATCGCTGACGAGTGATACCGCGTTGCCTGCTTTACCGGCTCGTCCAGTACGACCGATACGGTGCACATAGTCCTCAGGAATATTTGGTAGCTCGTAATTCACCACATGTGGCAGATCGGCAATATCCAAACCGCGCGCCGCGATATCGGTGGCAACCAGTACGCGAATCTTATTGGCCTTAAAAGATGCCAGTGCACGCTCACGAGCGGATTGACTCTTATTACCATGAATCGCCATCGCACCAATGCCCGATTTATCAAGCTGCGTCGCTAAACGGTTGGCACCGTGTTTGGTGCGCGTAAAGACGAGTACCTGCGACCAGTTGTCGCCTTTAATTAAATCGATTAGAAACCTTGGTTTAGCTTTCTGGCCGACGACATAGGCCTCTTGGTCAACGCGATCGGCTGTGGCATTACGCGCCGCCACTTCAACTTCGACAGGGTTGTGCAACATCGAATCCGCGAGCTTTTTCACGTCCTTTGAATAAGTGGCGGAAAAGAACAAATTCTGTCGCTTCTCGGGGATCAGCTGCAGGATCTTCTTAATGTCGTGAATGAAGCCCATATCCAACATACGGTCGGCCTCATCGAGTACCAAAATCTCAACCCCAGAGAGCTGTGCATCGCCACGCTGGCAAAGATCCAGCAGGCGTCCCGGAGTCGCAACGATGATATCAAGACCGCGGCGTAAGAGATTAATTTGCGGCTGAAAACCAACACCACCAAAGATCACTGCCGAGCGCATGTGCATGCCTTTGCCGTAATCAAGGATGCTTTGATGCACCTGAGCTGCGAGCTCGCGGGTCGGTGCCAGAACCAAGGCACGGGGGCGCTTGTTTTGCCCTTTAAATTCGGACTTCGACAGAATCTGCAACAACGGCAGGCTGAAGGCAGCAGTCTTACCCGTACCGGTTTGTGCGCCGCCGAGGACATCGCGGCCCTCGAGGACCGCAGGAATGGAGCGTGCTTGAATCGGCGACGGCTTGGTATAGCCCTTCGCCTCAACAGCTGCTACGAGTTCGGGAAGTAGTCCCATTTCAGAAAATAACATAACGATGTGCTTTGAGTACTGAGACGCTCTGCTCGCCTTAAATGAGGCGATTCTCCGATCATGCGACTCTTTGCTAGCTGGGTGTATTTAACCTCAGCTTGGATAATAGATGCCTGCTCAAAAAGTCGGATTGCTCCCAAAGCACGCGGCTGTCCCAAAGACGGAACAGCAAGAATTGAGCGGCAGGTGTATCGGAAAGAATGCCGTTCGCCTAGCAAAAAGAGTCAGCGGTATGACTAGTGTGTGCAAATACTCACTTTGCAGGGGCCCAGCACTAACAATTAGTCCCTACTTTTCAACCACCCCTGCTGACCCGCAAGATCCTTCAGCTCCTGTTCTGGTGCATACGTCTTCGGGATCATCGAAAAACGCTGTAAAAATGTCAGCGCACTACGTAAGTGAGTCACAGAATGACGCTGCTTCTCTAAATCATTAGACGATAAAGCCTGCAGGCCTGTAACATATGCGGAGACTAGAGCATCACACTCGCTCCATGCGGCTGGATCGTTGTCATACATGTAAGCCTCAAGGATACGCATCATTCGGTCACAGCCCTGCAACTCGGCTGCGCTGGCACGCACTTCGGCAGCGATTTCGGCACGCTTAGCTGTTGTTGCCTCAGCTGAGATACGACCATCGGTGCCACCATCGGCCGGACGTGGACGTAGCGAACGCACCCATACATTTCGATAGCGCACCGGATTACCGTGATCTTGTAAGCGTATGCGATCCTGTTCGGGATAAACAGTCGTCACGGCCTTACGCTCCCTCCAACCGCCGCCGCCATCCAACGGTGTGCTGTCTTGTACGACGACGCCATTAACCAATACCGTCATCGAACCCTCATCCAGCACCACGCCGTCTTTAACAACTGGGCGGCGATAAATAATATCATAGCTCTGCCATTGTCCAGGTGCGCGCAGTGCGTTGACTGCAGGCGGCATGACACCATAAACTGCCCCAGCGGTGCCATCTGCATACGTCGGATTATTATAATTATCTAGGACTTGTACCTCAATCCCACCCGGTAAAAAAACACCACTATTGCCACGCCCCTGCCCAGTGCCAGGGAGTTGCATCTCATGCGACCACTCGATGTGTAACTGACAATCACTGAACTGCGCCTGCGTCTCGATGTAACCCGCGCCACCGACACCGAGCATATAACCCTCTTGAGCAGTCCAATCGGCCTTACGTTCATCCTTTGCCTGCAGGTGCTGCCAGTTGCGTTGAAACGACTCGGCGGTGCCATCAAACAGCACCACGGCATCGGAAGGCGCATCGCCAACTGTCGCCGCAGGCTCGACGCGAGGAGGCTGCGGACGATTCTGATCGTGCACCGCCCATGGATGATTCGCATCGGGCGCATCGCCATAAAACGCATTCCCTGCAAATACGGATGTAGACGCGAGACTGAGCACCGATGCCGAGAGAACAAGAGATTGAAATTTCATAATATAGATGACTCGTATGAGTTAATATGTTCAGCTACCTGTTTTAGCCCCAAAGGTCTTCGCCAGCTTCCCATCCGGCGCGAACCGGTTCACGGATAAAGGCATTCAACTCCGGACGATTGGTAATGCGCATGTTTTCAGCATCCCACTCGATACGACCACCAAAGCGCTGCGCAAGCACCCCTAGCAAAGCAACTTCCGTCACCGGAGCAGCGTAATCAAAATTAGCACCACACTCAGGCCCCTCGTCCTTGATCGCCCGGATCCACTCGCGATGCGGTCCGCCTTGTACACGCGCATATTGTGGCGCCACACCACCACCCTGCTTAAAGGCGACCATTTGCTCTTTCACAGTATAGCGAGGATTGTTCGAACGCAGGTCTAAGAATGCATTACCTTTATCCGCATACCAGAAAGAGCCTGCCCCCGGCAGCTTGCCCCATCCCCAGTCATCTGGAGACTGGATCGGCGTGCCGCCGTTCTCCGCTCCGTCATACCATGTCATTGAACATGCTTGCTTGTTGCCACGTGCTGGGAAGTCGAAACGCACCACGCTATAGTCGGGGATCATACCCTCAAGCGCAGGCCCGCGCTCCACACACTCAATCACAGTCGGTTCATATAAATCGAGTACCCAGACCGGACCATCCCCAATATGGCAAAACCAATCGCCCAATTGACCAGTACCAAAATCGTTGAAACCCCTCCAAGTGAGCGGATGTAAATCACTATTATACGCATGCTCTGCTGCTGGCCCGAGCCACAAGTCCCAATCGACTTCTGCTGGGATCGGCTCTGCGCTCAAAGGCATCGATAATGGCTTTTTAAAATACTTAGAACTCCAATTCGGTCCGGAAAATCCGAGATGCACTTCTTGCACCTGCCCAAAACAATCGGCTTCATACATCTCACGCATCTTACGAATCCCATCATACGTATGACCTTGGTTGGCCATGTTAGTAACGACCTGGTAGTAGTCTTTGGCTTTGCGTAGCGTGCGTGCCTGCCAAACATTATGCGTCAAAGGCTTTTGTGTACAGACGTGAATGCCGCGCTCCATACAAGCCAGCGTGGCATTGAAATGAGTATGGTCAGGAGTGTTGATACAAACCCCGTCGATCTCACTGCCCAACTTGTCGAGCATCTCTCGGTAGTCGGCAAACTTCGGCACATTGAGCGCCCATTGATTTTCGATGCCGTTGGGGAATTGGCGGCTATCAATATCACACAGCGCCACCACATTCTCTTCTTTGCAGCCACTGTAAGCCATCCTCGCAATGCCGCCTGCACCGATGTGTGCGATATTCAATTTACTATTTGCAGACGGTCCGGGCTGACCAATCGAAAATCGGGGTATGACAAAGGCACCCGTACTTGCAGCAGCTGCAGTTTTGAGAAATTTTCTACGTCTCATCGCATGTCATTACACTTGAAAAGCATTGGCTATTTTATTTCACGAATGCGGATATTGCGCCACTCGATTTCGACATCAGCGACCTTGTGCGAATGTACTTGCAGACCGATCATACCACGGGGAAATAGTTCATAGCTTTCGGGATCATTCAAATCCGCGATCGGTTGACCATTGATCCAAGTCTGTATTCGGGCTCCTTGAGCCAAGATACGGTAATGATTCCACTGATCATTCTCAAAAACCAAATGCGCATTGACCTTGGGGTCCTTCGACTTTGGTTCTGGCGAGCGCCAACTACGGCTATACGATTCCCCATAGATATAACCGCCCTGACCAGGGCTATGCTCAATCTCGACCTGCGGCCCCTGCAAGCGCCCTTTAGCGACATCATCGCTTTGCAAAGAGCGAATCTGCACACCCGAATTAATCGCGCCGCACTTCACTTCAAACTCCAACTCAAAATCCCCGTATGTCTGGTTAGTGCAAAGAAAAGAATTAGGGCTCTTTAACACCGAACGCCCTAGTATCACGCCATCACTCACCTCATATGTCGCAGTGCCATTCTTCTGTGTCCAACCGTCCAGTGTCTCACCGTCAAAGAGTGACACCCAATCAGAGGCTGTACAAAGCGTCGTCATGACGCATGCGTAAAAAAATATACTAAGGTATTTCATAAATTATAAGGGGGATAAGGGCGGTAACTTTCGGAGCAACGATTCGTATTAAATGTCTGTGCTAAATTAAGGCTAATTAAAATTAGGTAAGCAATATGTAATTAGGTACCCATGTAGAAATTCCTTACTGTTTTTCTTTATCGAAAGCGGCATCGAAGGCCACGTTGCTTGGAGCGAAATCCAAGCCGCGGGTAAAGCGACAGGCCTCAGTACCGCCGTGAAAGCGATCCATGCGGGAGTCTTCCCACTCGATCGAGAGTGGTCCTTGGTAATTCACGTCATTGAGCGCGACGATCACTGCTTCAAACTTCACATCACCACGACCCGGTGAACGGAAGTCCCAATAGCGCCGCGAATCACCAAAATCAGTATGTCCACCAAACACGCCAACATCACCGTTGCCGTGGCCCCACCATGCATCTTTTACATGCGCGTGGAAAATGTAGGCGCCGAAATCGCGGATAAATTTCACATAATCCACACCTTGGTAACCAAGATGACTCGGATCGTAGTTAAATCCGAAACGTGGGTGATGGTTAATCGCTTCCAGCGCAGTCGCCGCACTGGCAATATCAAAGGCGATTTCCGTCGGATGCACTTCCAGCGCGAAATACACATCCTCGGCTTCGAACACATCGAGAATTGGTGTCCAACGATTAGCAAAGTCTTGGAAACCTGCTTCAATTTGACCGGGCACGATTGGTGGGAAAGAGTAAAGCAGATGCCAGATTGACGAACCGGTAAAGCCATTCACCACCACACGCTCGGGTGCGCCCCCTGGTTTCGCATCGAAGAACTTGCGGGCAGCACGCGCAGTGTCTTGCATCTCTTTGGCCGCGCGTTGGCGAACACCCTCAGGATCGCCATCGCCATAAATTTCAGGCGAAAGAATCGCCGCATGACGCTCGTCAATTAAGTCGCACACTGCTTGGCCAACAAGGTGATTTGAGATCGCATAGCAAGTTAGGTCATTCGCCTCAAGTAGTGCCCACTTCTTAGCGATATAGTCTGGTTCATTCAGCGCCGCCTGCACATTAAAGTGATCGCCCCAGCAGGCGAGTTCGACACCATCGAAGCCCATTTCCTTTACTTTGGGTGCCAACTCGGTGAGTGAGAGATCGGCCCATTGGCCAGTGAAGAGTGTAACAGGACGTGACATGATCGGAATGTTGTTGGTTGAGCGCTCGGAATTGTTAGTTGGAGGTTGTTTGTTGAAAGTTTTTAGAAAGATTGAAGCAGTTGTACCGCACCATGGTTTTGACTCGCTTGGGCAATGGATAGAGCCGTTGCACCCGTGTTCGACTCAATCAAAGGATTAATGCCTGCCGCGAGTAACAGTTGGACCATTTCCGGACTACCACTCGCAGCCGCTTCATGCAGCGCAGTGCCCCCGCGTTCACTCAATGCCATAGGATCCGCACTGAATTGAAGTAATACAGCTGCAACTGCAACGCTGTCTTTAGCCGCCGCGTTATGCAGAGGTGTCCAACCCGCCTTATCCCATTCATTCGGCTTGGCATTTGCTTTGAGTAAAGCGGTCGCGACTGTCGGCAGATTCCGATCTACGGTAAGGTGCAAGGGCGTGCGCCGACTGCCATCAGGTGCATCTACATCCGCTCCTGACTCAATCAATAACAACGCAATCGCAACCTGTTTACGTAGGATCGCTTGATTCAAGGGCGAAAGCTTCGGGTTCTTGCTCTGATCTAGGCGCTCAGGATAGATTTTTATTTGTAACTGCACATCCGCCAAAGCGCCACGCGCAATCGCTTCATCTATAGTCGAATACCTCGTCTCATCTGCATACGCGGATACAGCAATCAGTGACACTAATAAGACTAAGATGCCGTTTATCATGAGAATTATTCGCCGGCCAGTTCCGCCCATGCGCCGTCCGCAGCACTCGAGCGGACTGCAGCATCAATGAAGGCAAGGCCGATACGGCCATCCTCGACATTTGCATATTTAGAACCATCACAGTTGAATGTCTGCCCAGCATTATAAGCCCGCACATCCGTTTCAAAATCACGATGTAATCGACCCAACGCATCATGAAATGCTTCACCATGACCCGAAGGTAATGTTGGCTCTGCGAGCAAAGCTTCGGGCAAATCATTCAAGAATCCATCATTCCCGACCACGTCTCCTCGCCAATACAGCCGATCTGGTTGCCCCGGCAACAGGATGCGTACCGCTTCGGGCTCTTCCTGCCTCCAAATTAAAGTGCCCAGGCTACCGTTCACCTCGATACTTAGGTCGTTCTTGTGGCCAATCGCGATTTGCGATGCACGTACCAATGCTTTAGCACCATTGGAAAGCTCGCAATAAGTAGTAAAATGATCATCGAGCGAGCGCCCCGCAACGAGTACCTCTAAACGGGCCGATATTCTCGAAACATCCAGACCAGTCACATAGCGTAACTGCATCAAGGCATGGGTGCCGATATCTCCGCCGCAATTAGAGGCGCCTGAGCGCTTCGGGTCGGTACGCCATTCTGCTTGCTGCACGCCTGAGGCTTCTGTTTTATCCGCGAGCCACCCTTGTATGTAGGAAGAGTCGACCCAACGCACATCACCGAGCAAGCCGCTGCGTACGATATGCCGACTGAGACGTGAACTCCAATGCCCAAGATAAGTATGAGCCACCGCGAAAGGTACTTTAGACTTTGCAACCGCAGCCTTTAGCTGCACCGCTTCGGCGTGGTTCAATGTTAACGGCTTTTCACAAAACACCGGAATACCCGCTTCCACCGCCTTTAACGCTGGTGCAAAGTGCGCAAAATTTGGCGTCACAATCACAATATAATCTAAGCGCTCAGACCTCGGCAACTCCGCTTGAGCACTAATCATTTCTGCAAAGCTAACGTATCCTTTAATTGGATACGGCCAATTAGCAGCATCCTCAAGCGACGCCTCCGGACGGCTGCGCAAGGCGCCTGCGACGACACGTCGCGTACCATCGAGATGGATTGCTTTCTGGTGGGGATGCGCGAAAAACGCGTCCCCACCTCCGCCCACAAGGCCAACTTTTAGTGCTTGTTTGGATGACATATGTGTAATGATTCGAGACAATTATAAGTAAAAGACTGGGATGGAATAACTTAGTGTAACTAAACTGAAGCGTCATTAAGGCTCTTCGGCTGATAACCACCCTTGCTCTTGAAGTAGAGAATCAGCCCAATGTAGCAGACCAGCATAAATGCCGGGAACATGCACATTTTTGCTAGCGCACCTTGCGTCTGACGCTCTTGAATCGCAGTGACTTGAGCCTTTATTTCTTCAGGCAATTCAGCCACCGCGGCTCCATTGAGTGCGGTATATTGGCCGAGCAAATAATCGCTCTCTTGCGTCACTTGTTCATGAGTCGCAGGTAGCTCCGTTAAAATTGCCGATGTTACAGAACTTTCCTGTAAATAACCGATAAATGGCCCACCAAGAATACCAACTGTAAGCATGCCGATACCAGCAATCGCATTCAGTGTCAGCGCCCCACCCTTTGGTGTTTGCTCAGCAACCACACCAAGCATGGTTGGCCAGAAGTAGGTTTTAGCGACACCATAGATCGTTGCAGCAAAGAAGATGAAGCCGACCGCAGCAGCAAAAGACAACAGATAGAGGCCAACGATCGCGAGCAAAGCACACAGTGCCAAAAGGCCAAGCGGCCCAAATTTTTTGATTACTGGCCCCGCATTAAAGCGCAGCACCATCATGATTAATGAAGTATATACAAGCACCCATGTTGGATCCCATCCTGCGGCATGCATTGGCTTTTCCATTAGTGCAGAAATCCAACCGTCCGTACCCAACTCAGTAGTGGCAAGCGGCATCATAATAATGACTAAAATAAGCAACAACGGATTCCCAACTGAGCGACTATAAAAGCCATAACCGATGACCGAAGCCCCGATCAATCCCCAAGTAGTAGTATTAGACCAAGTGAACACATCCCCCAACTGCGAGAAAATTAAATAAAACGCAATAAAAGCCCCAGCAGTACCAAGCTGACCAAGCATCTCACGATAACTCGACCCCGCAGCAACACGCTCGTTCACTGGAAATTTGACCTTCGTGAGCATGATCAAATAGACGAATGCAGGCAGAAACATAATACCGATCAAAATACGCCAATCATTAGCAACGACACCACTCAATCCGATTGCCAACACGCCTCCTAATACCAAGCCGCCGGGCCAGCCAGCATGTAAGATATTAAGCCATTTAGACTTTTCATTTTTAAACAGAGTGGCAACGACTGGATTGATAAATGCCTCTACTGTACCATTCCCCAAACCAAGAATCACTGACCCCCAATAAAGATAATGCCAAGCCTTCGCCTGAGCCATTGCAAGGTCAGCGACCTCACCATTGACGATACCATACGCCATCACTGCAAGTGCACCAAAAACGGCATAGCAGGCGAAACTGAAGTACATCGCAAATTTATAACCGACACGGTCTATAATTAGACTGAACAGAATAATACTAATTGCGAAGGGCCAAATACCTGCTCCAAACAATATGCCTCCCTGCACTTTATCGAGACCGAATTGCTCAGGCCAGATGCCGCTATTAATCAAAATCGCCCTGATAATAAAGGCCATCGAAGTCGTAATCAGGGCAATGAAAGAGCCCCAAAATACGGTTTTGTCGTTTTTACTGTGTTTCACAATTATGTAATGGATGGGTGTTAGTTTAAGTTAGAGCTGAGAGCGCAACACCAAGGTTGGTCCTTGGCCACGCGTGGAGGTCGCATCGCTAAAGCTACGGCGATACTTGAGCGGCGTAATTTTCAACTCCTGTCGAAACGCACGCGTCATACTTGTTTGATCATTGAAGCCACACTGCACCGCAATGTCGGACAAGCCGACTGCAGAGCTTCGTAGCAACTGACACGCAGCATTCAAGCGAGTGCGACGGAGATACATTAAAGGCGTAAGCCCAAAAGTCTTTTTAAACAAACGTTCCTGCGAACTGACTGAAATGCCTCCGACTGAGGCTAGATCCGCAATCGAAAGTTTTTCACGATAGTGCTGCCGAACATGATTCACAATGCGGCGCATCTCTGGATGGTCCGCATAGACTGCGTCGTGATCACGTATCATTCGAGCGACGCCCGCAAGGCCAACCACTTCGCCCTGCGCATCAAACAACGGAATTTTAGTGGTACACAACCAATCCAAGGATCCATCAGCAGAAGGGACCAGCTCAATTTTATTAACAATTGCTTCACCTGTACGAATCACATGCTGGTCATCCGCAAAAAATCCATCCGCTAGGAAATCTGGACTATAATCATAGTCCGTCTTGCCCAACATCGCCTCAATCGACGACTCGCCCAAGGTCTGAGCAAAGCTCTGGCTGCCACCCATAAATCGACTGTCCCGATCCTTGACGAAATAATAAGCCCCAGGCACGTGATCAAACAACGACTCCAATAACTGACCAGGGCCTAACGCCGCAAGAAAGTGCGCTTGCAACTCAACTGGCTTGCCTGACTGAAACAACGGGGAGACATTCATAAATGGATTTAATTATAAACTATTAAATGACGATATTTGACAAGAAAAAAATAAATTATTAAAAAAATTTATAAACATATATTAAATAATATTATTCATCATATGATTATTTAATACATGATTAACATAGTTTTATAAAATATAAATAAATAAATATTAACATATTTCGTCATAACTTATTTATAATTATAGCAATAAAATTATTGATACATAGAAAGTTTTCTGCATATAAATTTAATCTCCCTATTAGACGTCAGTGTCTCATTTAACCAAATAAACAATTTATGGCTTCCAAAGAACAATGCTCCAACAATTTCGGGCTCACGCTCGGCATGCTTACGCTTCGTATCTGGCTCGGTTTTCGTGCAATCCTAACTGGCATTGAGAAATATGCCGGCACCACCAGTCGCGACAAGGATATCTTAATTGATGGCGCGCCGAACGCTTATGGGCTCACAGAAACCGCGACTGGAAAAGTGTATGCATTCAGCAATTACAATGGCGTACCCGCCACGCTTTACGACAAATTTAGCAACGAACCCCTCATCCCAACTTGGGGCCTCAACTTATATGATACCATCCTTGGACCTGCGCTGATTCTCCTTGGTTTGGCAGTCCTACTGGGTATCGCCCAACGCATTTCGCTATTTGCAATGGGCCTCGTGTATACCAGTCTTACTTTCGGCCTGATCCTCATTAAGCAAGATGCCGGCATCGCATGGCTAGGAATTCACATTATTATGGTTGTTTTGGCCCTGGCACTTGCAAAATACAATCGCTTTGCCATCCTTAAAAAGTGGTAACACAAGTACAGGCATAGACATGAACTTAAAGCTCCCCACCCTTTCTCGCAGAGACTTTTTAGCTAAATCGACCTTAGGCGCTGGACTCGCTCTCAGCGCACCGTCGATTCTACGCGCAAACGAAGCTGGTGCGCCGGCAGACGACATTCGCGTGGGCTTCATTGGGTGCGGCAAGCAACACGAAGTATTGTTCAATGCGATGGTCAATATTCCCGGCATTCGCTACGTTGCAGCAGCCGACATTATGAAGGCCCGCGTTGGCCGTACGTTTTCTGCGATCAAATCGCGCTTTGGCACCAACATCAACCGCTACCTAGACGTCGAAGAAATGCTTGAGAAGGAAAATCTCGATGCGGTCTTCGTCTCCACACCTGACTTTTGGCACGCACCGCACACCATTATGGCCCTCGAAGCTGGTTGTGATGTGTATTGTGAAAAGATGATGTCTAACACCCTTGAAGGGGCGCGTAGCATGGTCGCGGCAATGGACCGCACGGGCAAGCTCTGCCAAATTGGCCACCAGCGCCGTAGTAACCCACGCTATCGCTACACACTTGAGCAACTCATCCAAAAAGAGAATATCTGTGGCCAAATCGTAAACATCAATGGTCAATGGAACCGAGCGCTCAGCTCCTCGCAAGACATCGTATCTAAACCTTCGATACTACCCGATGCGGATACACTCAGAAAAGCCGGCTTCAACCAAGGCGCTGATCATGAGCTCTCGCTCGAAGAGCTGCGCCATCGCTTTCTTAACTGGCGCTTCTACACCGACCTTTCAGGTGGCCCCATATCGGATCTGGGCGCGCACCAAATAGATATCTTCAACTGGTATCTAGGGGCACAGCCCAACTCACTGATGGCTTCTGGCGGCCGCAGCTACTTCAAGAACCGCGAGCACTTTGACAATGTGATGTGTGTCTTCGACTACGACACGCCCCAAGGCAATGTTCGCGCATTCTACCAAGTGCTCACCACCACTAGCTCTGGAGGCGGCTACTATGAGTCCTTCATGGGTACTGAGGGCACGATTAATATTTCCGAACGCGGTGCCTACACCAAAATCTACAAAGAGTCCGGTGCCGACGGGACAAAATGGGATGAGCTTACCCAGCGCGGATTGCTCAAAAAGCAAGCCGCCGGTAAAGCCGCTGGTGGCTCGGATGCCATCGCCTCCTACGAATCGGCACCGCCTGATGAATATGCATTGCCGGGCGGCCTGAGCAAAGCCCCGCACCAGCCACACATTGAGAACTTCCTCGCTGCGATCCGTGGTGAAGCAACCCTGACTTGCGATGCGCGTCATGCACTTGAATCCGAAGCTCCCATTTACTGGGTCAACCACGCGGCTGAAACCAAAGAAACGATCTTCTTCACTGAAGAGCATCTACACACTTAGAGAAACTTGAGAGCTGAAACTTGAGAATAGAGAGCAGTAATTTCACTGCACTCTCAACCAACAACCATATCATGAAAAACTTAATTCTTCTTACGCTGGCCTCCAGTACATTGATTTTCACAGCCTGCGGCGACAAAGCTACATCTGACAACAACTCGGCGGCTCCTGAAGCGGCTGCCAGTTCTGGCAGGATTGCACTCACTACAGAGATCCCACCCGAACTGATCGAAGGCACACCGCAACCGATTAAAGTTGCCAACTTAGAACAAGCACCGACTAGCGCTCCCTCATTGGCTGTTCCAGAAGGCACCGTATTGCTTTCTGCAGGTAAACCGGTAACAGGCAGTGACGACTTCCCAATCATCGGCGAGCTCGAATACATCACCGACGGCGACAAAGAAGCTGGCGAAGGCTATTTTGTTGAGCTCATGGATGGTCTACAATGGGTACAGATCGATCTCGAAGCCGAAGCTGAGTTGGCTGCGATTTGGATCTGGCACTACCACTCGCAAAAGCGCGCTTACCACGATGTCATCGTGCAAGTTTCCAACGATCCTGAGTTCGCAACGGGTGTCACCACGTTATTCAACAACGACTACGACAACTCTGCCGAGCAAGGCAAAGGTAGCGCCAAGCCATACGTCGAAACACGTTTCGGCAAGCTGATCGACGCCAAAAACACGAAGGCACAATACGTCCGCCTCTACAGCAACGGCAACACCGCCAACGACATGAACCACTACATCGAAGTGGAAGTCTACGGCAAATAAGCCACGTATTCAGATTTAAACGACAAAGGCCCGCATCGTTCGATGCGGGCCTTTTTGTGTGCAATCACAAGGTGTAGATACGCGGTATAATATACAGTTTCAGTTAATCGATGGTGACGCGACTGAGCGCGGTGTTCAATCGCAGATCGGAGCTAGCCTAAGGCTAGGGTATCATTCCAAAAGTTGTCACAATAATAGTTGAAGTCCTTGAACTCGTGGCGTCTGCGCTTGCGCAGGCCAATTTGAGTGCTGCCTTGACTACTTGGCCGCCGCAAGCGACGACGCAACGTGACAACTTTCACAATTACACCTGTGAGTCTACCCACGCTCATGCCATTGTTTTTCTTTGCCTGGCACTGCAGGTAATTCGTCAGGCATTGCCACGTCACCTGATTCGAAGTCGAGCGCTGCGGGTGCGAGGGTTAGATTATAAAACGGAGACTTGGTATTGGCAGTCAGGTCCACCCAGCGCACCAGCTGTCCGGTATAAGCTGAGATACGTGCACCGATCGCGCACATCGTCGCGTCAGCCACCTCGCGAGAGCGATTGAGCGGCTCGCTATTGCCACGGATACTACTGAGTAGATCTACGTGCTCTTGAATCATACCAGAGCTATGCTGTACCACAGCTGGATCGATCGAGACATCCTTACCGCTGACCTTGGTGCCGTTCGTGTAGCCTGTGGTGCCACGATAGCTTTCGCCCACCCGGTTATAGCAACCATCAATCTGACGGCATTGGCTATGAATATGAATCCCATCGCCGTAATCCATATCCACACTAAAGAAATCAAATTGGTTACCCCCAGCGATCTCGCGACGTGCGCAACCACCGTAACCAATGAACGCTTTCGGTGGACGCCCCATCACCCAGTTGGTCACATCCATCTGGTGCACGTGCTGCTCGACAATATGATCGCCGGACAGCTCAGTAAAGTTGAGCCAGTTACGTGCGAGAAATTCCGCGTTACTCATCCCCGGCTTGCGTGAGACTTTCCACAGCACACCCATATCCCAAGAGATCGCACCGCCGACGATTTGACCGATCGCATCGGCCTTCACCTTGGCGACCATATCGAGGTAGTTTTTCTGGTGACGACGTTGCGTGCCGGCAATGACAGTGAGGCCCTTCGACTTCGCGAGTTCACCGACTTCGATGACCTTTCGGGCACCCGCTGGATCGACTGCGACAGGCTTTTCAATGAAGCAGTGCTTACCGGCTTCGACACAGGCCTCGAAGTGCACGGGGCGAAAATTCGGCGGCGTCGCCATGATAACGACTTCCGCATCAGAGTTCGCCACGATTTGATACGCAGTAAATCCGAAATGCCCCTGCTCGGCAGACAGCCCGAACTTCTGCACCGCCCCATTGACCTTGTCTTCAAAGGCATCTGCCACCGCGACGACCTCAACCTCAATGCCCAGCAATTTCGCGGCTTCCTTGAAGTTGTCGAGCGCCCCGGTGCCGCGGCCTCCACAGCCGATCAAGCCGACCTTAATCTTACTGGTATTGATACCAGCGGCAGTCTGCGCACCGAGAATATTGAAAGTGGAAACGGCTGCGGCAGAAACAGCGGCGGCCTTAACGAAATCGCGACGTGTGAAGTTATTCATGGCTATTTTTATTGGGGGAGATTTTGACTATTTCTTAGCAGGTTTGAGTGATTCAGCGACTGGCTTACCAGCCGCCCAGAGGAAGCCACGGGTGATCATTTCCATATACTCAGCTTGCAGCATGGTTTCGTTGTGGTGACCGATCGTCGTGGCAAACACGCGGGTCTTGTTCGGGCCATAGGCATTCACCCAAATATTGGTGTTCATCTCACCGGTCTTATTCGACTTCGATTCAGCCAGCGGTGTCATTGTCGGATAGGCTTTGTTAATGAAGTAGAGTTCACCATTCGGCGTCGTCCAATTGCTCATACCTTGCATGACCTCATGCTCAGGCGCGGCGATCTGCACCTCGAAGGGATGCTGCGGCCCATGACCGGGCGAATGCACGCCGCAAAATTTGAACCACTCTTCTTTGGTCGGCCCAGTTCGGTAGCAATGCATTGTGCAGTGAATCAATACTGCCGGCACGCCATCGCGGTGTGGCTTCAAAATACTTTCGATGTATTCAGGAGAGCCAATATTCGCAAAACACTCATTGTGTACGACCACATCGTAGCCCTTCGCCCAATCCGGATTCTTATAAAAGTCTAACTCGAAGCTGCCGTTCGCGGTACGCTGGTGTAGAATCGTCCATTCTATTTTTTGTTTCGAATGCATGTCGATGCTCATGGGGATTACCTCACGTTGTTCCCTATAATCGTGGCAGCAACCGCCTGTGATCAATAGTGCCTTCATGACAGAGCCAGCTTCTTTTTTAGGCTTAGCGGATGCAGTGCTGCACACAACAATCGCAACAAGCAGAATACAGAAGGATTTTGTGATTTTTTGTATCATATTTTGGAATGGTGAAAGTTACTTGGACTTAGGTTTCGGGTCATCTTGATTTTGCGCCATTTCGGCGTCGCTAGGAGTGCGGGACGGCACGCCCTTGACTGGCACTTCGCCTTTCGCGGTCCATATAAGCGCATTCAATACTATCTTTCGGAAATCGTCCTGCTGCCAGTTCTGGTGAAAATGCCCACCAGTAAAGCCGAAACCACGACCCCCGTTAGCACGTTCGTAGGCCCAGGCGACATGTTGCTTTTGCCCCGCGCTGACTGCGGCCATTACAGTTGGATTGCTGCCGCGATTTTTATCTTTCGCGCGATCCGTCAATGTACGTATCGGCGGCAATGCTGACAGAATCGGCGTCACTCCTTTCATCTCTGGCTGAAAACGCATGTGGTAATACCATTCATCACGAATTGTGAATGGCTTGACTCCATTGGTAATCGGATGATCCGGAAACGTATCAAAGGTCGCATTCCAATGTGGATTCACCGACCACCCAATCGCAAAATAACCGCCGATCCAATCCAAGAACTGTTGCCCGAGTTCCTCAGGGTCGACTTCAGTGGCAAAATGTAAACACGCCACCCCTACTCCGTCATCGACCCAAGATTGTATCTCTGCCTGATGATCCTTCGCCATATGCCGCTTGAATCCATCGCAATACATGACGATCGCATCTGGGTTCTGTAACTCTGGCGCCTCTGGCAAACGCCCTTCTGTAACAACCTGCGCACTCACATTCAATCCACTCTCATTCAGGCACCGAGCCAGTAGCAATGATCCTGCCTTGTGCTCATGCGCTCCATAGCCATGACTCTTCTTGCCAGCAAAAAAGAGGATTTCTTTCACTTCGGCATCAGTCTCAGCCAGCGCTGATGGACAACAGGGGCACAAACCAAGCGCTAAGCACAAATTCAGAATGTGGAAAACTCTCATAGGCGATTAATTGCGCACCGCTGTGATTCGATGCTTTTCCAAGTTTGCTTTAAAAATACTAGACCTTCCACACTTAACTGCTGCGGACTTTCATACAACGACCGCCAAATAGATGTAGCTCGTGCAAGGGCTTCATTATCTGCAGAAAAGCTCTCAATCACAATATCACCATCATAGCCGATTGTTTGCAACGCGCCCAAAACTTCATCCCATGCGACCTGATCTTGCCCCAGCAAGCCGCGGTGGCTCGCACTCGCATGTACATGCCCGATATGACTCGCTGCTGCAAGAATTGCCGCGGCTGAATCGTCTTCCTCAATATTCATATGGAAAGTATCAATATGTATTTTCAACGCAGAGCACCCCACACGCTCAATCAAATCGACTGCTTGTGAAAGCGTATTGACACAATCAGTCTCGAAACGATTCAGCGGCTCAATTGCTAAAGTAACACCCGTTGCCTGCGCTTGTTTAGACAGAGACTTCAAATGCCCAGCAATCACGCAGAGCTGCGCCTCACGTTCCTCTGCAGTATGGCTGTTCGCCCGCCCGGTAGTCGAATAAAATGGGCCACACACTACAGTCGATCCGATTTCCCCTGCCATTTCGATCAATTCACTGATGTAAGTCACACAATCAGCCTGCTCTTGTTCATTGCCACGTAAATCACGGCCAGGAATCATTGCGCCACAAACAATCGGTCGCTTCATGTCAGATGCATTGAGTGCCTCGACTAACTTCGAAACGGTAATGCTCGCTGGATCGACGACTGCTAATTCAATCACGTCAGCCCCGTAGGATTTAAATTCCGCTATCAGGGGTAGGTCAGCATCTGTAAAACCAGAGCTCGTTAAAAATGTATTTAGGCCGAATCGCATGGGGGATCTTTTAAGGTGATATTTATAAGATAACATAAAGTTCGAATTTGAACCTTGGAAATATTCAGCATTTTTGTGTATAAAATCAGCACAAACTATAAATACAATGGCTTCTACCAACTCCGACATACTCGCACGCAATGAGATGGATCCTACCAGCATCATGGCGCTGTTCTCGGCACTCGGCGATATCTACTTCTTCATCAAAGACACCGAAGGACGATTCCTCGCGGGTAATAACTTACAACTCGAAAAGCTGGGCCTCGACTCTGAAGAACAACTGATTGGTAAAACGGACTATGATTTCTTTCCCAGCTACATGATTGCCCACTACGCCGAAGACGACAAGCAGGTCATTCAAAGCGGTCAACCGATCCTGCGCCGTGTCGAACTGGTAGCCAACCCAGACGGTTCAGTATCTTGGCATGTTACCAGCAAGTTTCCTCTTTACAATAAATCAGGCACTTGTGTCGGAATCGTTGGTAGCATGCGTGACTTTGACCGCAGCGACAACGCATGGCAGCCTTATCGACGAATGAACGCAGTGGTCGAATACATCAGTCAGCACTACACAGACCCCATCGAGATCGCCGACCTTGCGAGCGTCGCGAGTTTATCAATTAGTCAACTTGAACGCCGCTTTCGTACTGTCTTTGAGCAGACACCAGCACGCTTTATTATCCGCTACCGACTGACTCGTGCGAGCCAAATACTGATGCACAGCGACGCTACCGTCAGCCAAATCGCGCAAAATGTCGGATTCTACGACCACAGTCACTTCACCCGTGAATTTCAGAAGCTCTTCGGTATCGCACCGGGCCGCTACCGTAGGGAACATGGTTCAACCAAACTAATGTCGGACGCATGAGACGGAAAGCCCTGATGCAGGGCCCCGTCATTCACCAATGGCTAAACGCGCTTAGGGTAGTCACTTTTTTAATACTGACCCGCTTTGGCGCGCTGCCGAATCCGTAGCAGGCCTGCAATCATTCCCCAAGCATCTCGCAACGGGCGCACCTTGCCCCCAGGGATTTCCCGCCATGGGATTCGCAGCTCAGTAATCTGACAACCCTGCTGCTGCAGCGCGAGTAGCAATTCAACATCAAACACAAACCCGCGCTCCATCAGATTGGCTGCCACCGTATGATAAGCCGCCGCGGGCACGACTTTTATGCCACATTGCGTATCTTCAAAATCAATACCGATTAAGCGCCGTACCAAACTCGTGAATACCCTAAATGAGACCGCTCGCTGCCACGGACGTTGCACGGGTGTAGCCACTGTATTATGGCGAATACCGACCACGCCGCTCATTGGACTTTGCATCGAGGCATGGCTGAGCAACCGTAGCACAGACGCCGCATCAATCGCACCATCAGCATCTACAAAGGCTAAGATCTCCGCCTCCGTACACATATCCCAAGCGCGATAAATCGCACCTCCTTTGCGGACACGCTCCTGATTGAGCTGCAACTCTATCGGCGGATAGACGTCTCGTAAACGATCGACTAAAACATCAAGCGCAGCTTTCTCGAGCACCGAGGATCCATCATCTGAGACGATCCAACGCACCGATAACCCTGAAGCTGCCAGCGCTTGCGCCAACTCAGGACCAAAGCGTCCCAAACGTATGGAGTCGTTCCATACTGGGGTCACTAATACAATTTGTTTTTCAGATGCCATCTCTCAACATTAGATAATAGAGCCATGGCTCGCAGCTCAACCGCAAAGCAAGATTGCAGCGCGCAAATTTATCCCATCTTATAGCACTCATACATGTCGCAACGTGCCCTCATCATCATCGCCTGGATCGGCCTATTCGTAGTCGGGTTTGGGTTGCGCTTCCACCATTTGGAGGAACGCCCAGTGCATGCCGATGAAGCCACTGGCGCTCGAATTCTAGCGCAACAACTCGACGGCGAGATCTACCGGTTTAATCCGCAGCACTTCCATGGCCCGCTCCTTAGTCTCAGCACGCTGCCAATTGCAGATGCCCACAACGAATCGAACTGGGCGGAACTGAGCGCCACTACATTACGCTACCAAGCTGCACTGGCGGGACTACTGCTCATTGCGATACCACTACTCTGGCGACGCACCCTAGGCGATTGGGGCGCTCTGACCGCTGCAGCACTGCTAAGCACATCGCCCTTGTTGGTCTATTACAATCGGATGTACATTCATGAGAGCCTGCTCACGCTCTTTGCTATGTGCGCCTGTGCCGCGATCTTTCGCTTGAGTGAAAAACCAACTCTGCGTAGCGGGGCTCTATCTGGGCTATGCCTTGGACTTATGTTTGCGACCAAAGAAACATTTGCGATCTCTGTGCTCACATGGATTCCAGCAGCTTTGTGTTGCGCCCTACTGCATCAACGTGATGGCGGCTTGAAGCAATACATCGCTCAGCTACAACTGTATTTGCTTCCTGCAGTGCTACTGATTCTGACAACCGCTGCCAGTGCCGCTTATTTTTATAGCGATGGCTTTCGCGCGCCACAGGGCATGATCGATGCCGTGCGCACCTACTTCAGTTACGAAACCACTGCAGGCCATGAAAAAGGTGCAGGCTATTATCTCCACTTACTGCTCTGGCCAAAGCAACAACTTGGGCTCTGGTGGAGCGAACTCATGGTTGCACTGTTGGCACTGGTCGCCGTCGCCCGAGCAGCGGGCGAGCCTCGCCTGCAACGGTCGATTGTCTTCTTAGCTATCGCCACACTCGGACATTTTATAATTTACAGCTGTATCGCTTATAAAACCCCTTGGCTCATGCTGGTTCCTTGGGCGCATGTTTGCCTACTAGCAGGCTATACGGTTAGCCAAATCAATCAGCTCCAAGCGAGTCGCCGCATTGTGCTAAGCCTGTTCTTACTCTGCGGGCTCGCCTATCAAACGACACAAAGCATCCATGCCAGTGGGCGACTCGCCAATGATAGCCGCAACCCCTACGCTTACGTACCGACCAGCAAAGACGTCCCTAAAATCGAGCGCTGGTTACGACAATTAGCGACACTACCTGATGCTGCGCCACTCACCCCCATCGCCGTTGTGGGTCAAGGCTACTGGCCATTGCCTTGGTATCTGCGAAGCTTCAAAACCATTGGCTACTGGCCTGCACCGACTGAAGCTCTCACGCACTTGCCGTTAATCTTTGCCATGCCTGAACACCGCCGAGCTTGTGACGAGTTACTGAATAGCAGCCACGTAGCCCTACCGCGCGCACTGCGCACCAATGTCACCATCACTTTGTACCTACGCCACGACATCTGGGAAGCTTGGATGCACACCGACGAAGAATGAGCCAGATTCACCAATTTAATCACACTGCGATGAAGACCACCTTCGTCCTCCGCATCGTTTCAGACGATGCAACGCAAGCCCATAATGCCGCGCACGCAGCAATTACCCGTATTGATGAAATCGAAAACACCCTGAGTCGCTATATCGAAGGTAGCGACGTCTTTCGGATCAATCACATGCACGCTGGGCAAACACTCTTCATCAGCGAAACCTGTTATGACTGCCTTCGACTGGCAACCGATGCGCACGCACAAACCGGTGGACGATTCGACATCACTCTCGGCGCACTCATTGAACATCAAAAAAATGCGCGCAATGGTAGCGCACCATCTATCACAGGTGCACTTCGCATAGACCCCGATCGACCCATGATCACTTGTGACGCCCCTGGCCGTGAGATCGACCTTGGTGGCATCGGTAAAGGCTATGCACTCGATCAATTGAAAGATCTACTCAAAGAGTGGGACATTGAGTCGGCGCTGGTCTCAGCTGGCGCAAGTACCCAGCTAGCATTCGGCTCAAAGACATGGCCGATCGAACTCAGTGGCGACGCTTATCAGCTCACCATTGAACTCAACAATCAAGCACTGAGCGCCTCTGGTGTCGGCATCCAAGGCAGCCATATTGTGTCCCCTAGCGAGTGTAACGAACCCGCCACCTACCCCTACAAGCGTGCATGGATTGTACAACCAAATGCGGCACTGGCCGACGCGTGGTCGACTGCGCTCATGCTCATCGATAACGATCTGCTACGCGATTTTGAAGCCCCGGAAAACGCACTCTACTTTGAAACCTCAAGTGGCATTCAAACATTGGAACAAATCCAAGCCACAATCACTTGATCGAGTCGATTGCATCGGATCACTGCAACCCGCGACACTCATGTGCTCAAGCCAAGTGCCTGAGTCATAATGCCGAACAATTCGTAATTCTTGATAAAAGACGGTAAGCGCTCAGACCCCGGGCCACAGGCAAATACATCCACACATTCGGATGTATGATTATTCGAACTCCACCCAACTGCCGTCTTGGCCACCAGCGAGTCTCCAACAATCTTCGCCATCGCGCTAGAGAGATACACTGTCTCTGGGTCATCGATAGTGGTTTGAATCGCATCTGCCTGAGCCTTGGTTGCAATCATACCAGTACCCTGCTTAAAAAGATCCGGATCAAATTGACCAGTCGCGCTGAAAGCACGCGCCATGGACTCAAAACTGGCTGTCATCGTATTAATCCGCTCCAAGGCTGGGCCACTGTCTTTATACGCCGCACCTGCTCCATCTAGCTGACAGCCGCCAGTGCCGTGATCGGTGGTAATGATCAACAGTGTATCAGGATCGTTTTTTATGTATTCCAGCGCGAGCGGGATACACTCATCAAACTCTAATAGTTCATGCAATATTGCTGCAGGATCATTGACATGGCCTGCATGATCGACGCGCCCCGCCTCGACTTGTAAGACAAATCCATCCTGTGCCTGACTGAGGCTCTGCAACGCCGCACTAAACATATCCGGCAAGCTCGGCACCTCTGCCAGACTGGCGTCATTGGTACGGTCGATCACATAAGGCA
>Ga0228626_1000264_pt1 | contig 23907 bp, 17 predicted proteins | sample 31DmetaG_FD_183028 | JGI IMG/M metagenome (GOLD analysis project Ga0228626, IMG submission 183028) | Seawater microbial communities from Monterey Bay, California, United States - 31D | ecosystem: Environmental > Aquatic > Marine > Coastal | place: USA: California | collected 2016-10-26
ATTCGGGCTCTGGCATCTTTTGCATGAGCCAAGTTTGGCCGATCGAGAAGATGTTTTGAGTGGTCCAATAAAGGGCGAGGGCGGATGCGAAGTTGTAACAGAAAAAGAAGAAAATAAGCGGCATTAGCATGAAGATGCGCTGCTGCATCTTATCACCGGTCTTTGGGGTGATCTGCATTTGAATAACCATCGTGACAGCCATCAAGATAGGGAGAATATTAAGAGGCAGCCCCATGATGTAGGTGACCGTGTCTGGCTGCGAAAGGTCTTTCACCCAACCGAGAAAGGGCTGGTTACGAAGCTCAACGGCATATTGAAGCATATTGTAAAACCCGAAGAAGATGGGGATCTGCACTAGCATGGGAAGACACCCGCCCATCGGGTTAACCCCAAACTGCCGGTAGAGCTTCATCATCTCCTGGTTCATTTTATTGGGATCGTCAGGATACTTTTCTTTGAGTGCCGCGATCTTAGGTTGGAGCTTGGACATCCGCTTCATGGTCCGAGTCGACTTGGCGTGGAGCGGCCACATAAAGGTTCGAATAATGAGCGTGAGAACGACAATGGCCCAACCCCAAGACCAGTCATTGTCTTGCCCGCCGAAGAGATTGGATAGCTTGTTGAGTGTCCAATTGAGTGGTCGGCTGATCCATCCGAAAAGGCCGTAGTCCATGACGTCTCCTTTGTCTCCATCGAGGCTACGAATAAGCGCGTTATTTTTTGGTCCCATGAAGACATCGAAGATGTATTCGCGACTTTGTCCGGCAGGGATCGCTTCGTTGGGAAGTGCAAGGTAAGTGTTGAAAGCTTTGACCCTTTTATTTCCCCGGGACTCAGGAAGGTCGACATCTGCCGGGATGGCACGGAAGGTCGCAGGATAGGGTTTTTCCGGGGTGATGATGGTCGCAAAGAATTGGTTTTCTACTCCGGTAAAGAGTAGGTTTTGCTCGAAATTTGTTCGAAACTCGGTGGGGTCTGCTCCAAAAATTTTACTGAAGTAACCCGTTGTTTCGGAATCGTAATTACCATTTTCGTTCCAGAAGAAGTTGAGGTAGTTGGGGCGTTCGTCTTCGTATGTAGGGGCAGCTGAACCATTAAAGATCGCAACGTCTTTGAGCGAAATCTCGCCGTTGGTTGTGTTCTCAAGAACTAGCTTAAACTGCAGCCGGTACGGGCTTCCGGCGGACTCCTCTTCGACGACCGTCCAGGTTTTCTGAGCAATCAGGTTGTTGGAAAGAGAGCCTTTGTAGGTAATCGAGGTCTCAGATTTCCGACTTTCATCTGGTTCGTAGTAACCTTTCTCTAAGCTTTCTCCTGAGATCTTAGTAATGGCGCCGATACGATTAAGCCCGAGGTCGTTCATCGTGATCAGCCCGTCCCCAGAGAATGCCTTTTCTTCGAGGAACTTGTTTTGAACGATTCCGCCTTCAAGGTTCGAAAGGGTGAAGACGCTGAATGGAGTTGCAATCTCGTGGCTTTCCTCGGTTCCGATGTCTTCAGGAATGGGGCGGGGTTTGACGGTGACCGAAGGGGTTTTTTCGGCAGGAGTTTTTTGGGCGTCCTGTTCCTCTTTTTCTGCCTGCTCTGCGAGCATAGCTTCCCGCTGTATTTTTGCGTTTTCGCCTGAGTAATAAAGATTAAGGGCCAGTAAAATGGCGCAGATTGAGATGACGATCCAAGCTTTTCGATCCATGATCAGTTGTGGGTTGTGGGAGATTTTTTGGAGGAGACTTGAGAGCCTCCGGTTGATGAAACGGGGTCATAACCGCAGCCACCCCAAGGATGACAGCGTAAAATCCGACGAATCCCAAGGTAGGTGCCTTTGAGCGAGCCATAGGATTCGACGGCTTCGAGAAAATAGTGAGAGCAGGAAGGGGTGTAACGGCACCCGGCATTGGGTCCGCCGACAGCATGCAGCACCGGGCGGATAAAGATCTGGTAGGCCCGAATGATCAGTCGAATGAGAGATTTCATGAGGGATCGATGGGTTGTTCGTGCCAAATTTTGAGTCGTTTGGCGGTTTTGATCCAATCGGCTTCAAGTTGCTGGAAGGTGGCTTGGGAGGCGCGCCAGCGGGCGATGGTGACAAGCATGACGTTTTGGTGGAGATTGTCGCCATGCTTTCGGATGATTTCGCGAAATCTGCGCCTGAGAAGATTCCGGGTGACGGCTTTTCCTGCTTTTTTGGAAGTGATGAGCCCAAACTGGCGGTCCAGAGTCGCTTTACTTTCAAGTTTCCCAAGAACGAGATACTTTCCTGCGGCAGATTGGCCGCCATTCCGTACGATTTGAAACTCGCCCCATTGGCGCATACGCCGTTTTCGGGTCAGTCTCATGACTGGAAAAAAATCCCAAGATAAACAGGTGAGGTCCCACAAGAGATGCGGGACAAAACCAACTTACTTGGTGTTGTTTTGCACCGTATGGCGCTTGAAGTGAATCTCGGCACCCTTCGGAAGAAGGCGCTTCCGACCTTTACGGCGACGGCTCTTGAGGATGCCACGTCCCGCTTTGGTAGCCATGCGAGCACGGAAACCGTGTTGCTTCTTGCGGGTGCGCTTGGAAGGCTGATATGTCATTTTCATGGCCGTAGAAAAAAGGTGAGTTTTTTAAAAAAATCCAGCTACGAGGAGCGGGGAGGCGGAGACTAGCTGGCGAAAACCGCTTGTCAACCCATCGTGGAGGTTTTTCGAAAAAGATGATGGAAATGTTTGAAATCAAATATTCGCGGGGCTTTCGCTAATTCAAAAGGCGTCAGGACTGGCCGGTTCGCGCTAAAATGTGCCTAATTGCCGGTTTCTCCCGAGAAATGTTGTGCTATCCTCCAGACATGTCGGCGGAGGACACACTCGCAGTTTGTATGTTGCTCGTGCTGCTTATTGCGGCGGGTACATTGACGACAATTCTCTTTTCTATGATGCGGAACGCCGGGAAAAAAGATGAGTTGGCTGACTTATTGAAGGACGATGAGGCTCCGACAGGGCTGGAAAGCGAGCCAGCCGGCCCCGATGAAGAATCGAGTCAGCCTTGGGAGAAAGATGCTGATTGGTGGAGGGAATGATTCATTCGTCGCCGAGAAGGTATTTGGAGGCCTGCTCGACGTCCTTGTCACCACGTCCAGAAAGGTTCGCAATAATGATATCCTCCTTGCGCATGGAGCCCGCGACTTTTGAAACGTAAGCCATGGCGTGGGAAGATTCGAGGGCGGGAATGATTCCTTCAGTATGAGCCAAATCTCGAAAAGCGGCTAACGCCTCGTCGTCAGTTGCATAGGTGTATTCGGCGCGCCCGATATCTTGGAGGTAGGCGTGTTCAGGGCCGACGGCGGCGTAATCAAGGCCGGCGCTGACGGAGTGGGTAAGCTGGATTTGACCGTCATCGTTGGCAAGGAGCCAGGTTTTGGAACCTTGAAGAACGCCCAATTTGCCACCTTGAAATCTGGCGGCATGCTTCTCTGGTTTAATTCCTTCACCACCGGCTTCCACTCCAACCATCCGGGTGTTTTGATCATCGACAAAGGGATGGAATAGCCCCATGGCATTTGAGCCTCCGCCGACGCAAGCAACGAGAAGGTCAGGAAGGCGACCTTCTTTTTGAAGAACTTGTTCGCGTGCTTCGAGGCCAATGACACGGTGAAAATCGCGCACCATCATGGGAAAAGGATGGGGTCCTAAAGCGGAACCTAGGATGTAGTGGGTATTATCGACGGTGGCTACCCAGTCGCGCATCGATTCATTGACAGCTTCTTTAAGGGTCGCTTGCCCGGCCGTGACAGGAACAACCTTGGCACCCATCAATCTCATTCGGGTGACGTTAAGGGCTTGGCGCTCCATATCGACCTCGCCCATGTAAACAGTGCACTCCATTCCGAAGCGGGCGCATACAGTTGCGGTGGCGACTCCGTGTTGACCAGCCCCGGTTTCGGCGATAATACGCTTTTTACCAAGTCTCTTAGCTAAGAGAATCTGGCCGATCGCATTGTTGATTTTGTGAGCTCCGGTGTGGAGAAGATCCTCGCGTTTGAGGTAGATTTTAGCACCCCCGAGTCGCTCGGTCCAACGCTCCGCAAAGTAAAGAGGGGTTGGACGGCCGCAGTAATTTTGGAGGAGATCATCCAATTCAGCCTGAAAAGAAGGATCTGCCTTGGCCTCGTCGTAGGCGGCCACGAGGTCATCTAGGGGGGTCATGAGTGTTTCGGGAGCGAAACATCCTCCAAATTGACCATAGTGACCCGTTGCGTCGGGAACAGCGCTAGCCTGTTTGCTCATGACGGCAAGGTAGCCGATGAGTGGGGATTGGCACGCGTAAATTTAGGCGTCTTGTGAACCATTACGAACTGAGGCCCGAAAGGTTTCTTGGGGTTCTTATTTGGTTATCATCCGCTTGAGAGTTTTCACATTTGTGTGAAACACAAATCAAGTCGTGATTTTGTGAGGTGTTTCTGCTGGATTCCCTTCATGGCGAAGATCGTAGTGCTAGGTTCTGGAGCGGGGTCGAATTTCCAAGCCCTTGTGGAGGAATTTGGTGATGAGATTGTGCTGGTGATTTCTGACCAGCCTGGTGCCGGGATTTTGGAGAAAGCAAAAGCATTCGGAATTCCAACCGCGGTAGAGGTAGGTGGCGCTGATCTTAGCGCGCGAATTTTGAAGCGACTTGGTGGTGTCGACCTCATCTGTCTCGCGGGTTATATGCGCCTAGTGAAGGAGCCACTTTTAAGCGCTTTTCCAAACCGGATTCTTAATATTCATCCGTCACTCCTTCCAAAGTATCCCGGTAAGGCAGCATGGGAGCAGGCTTTGGCTGATCAAGCAGAAGTGACGGGCTGCACCGTTCATTATGTCGATGCCGGAATCGATACCGGAGAAGTTATTTTGCAGGAAAAAGTAGAGGTCTTAATAGATGATACTGCGACAACTCTGCATGCCAGGATCCAAATTGCAGAGCATCGCGTTTATCCACAAGCAGTGAAGCGGGTGCTCAAAAAAATGAGTGGCAGAGTGTGAGGAAATCACCAGCGAAAGAGATGAGAGTATCAGCTCAACTCACTGCTGAATTTATTTCAAGCTGCTAAAGATAAAAACCCCTTTCTTGTTTCCAACCCCAAGGTCAGTTTTGCCGTCGCCATTCACATCGCCAGCGGCAAGCTGAGTCCCGACCCCTGAATCGGTGTCGAGGAGGTGGGGAGTGAACCGGGCTCCGTTGTCATCGCGGACGAGCTCAAACCAGTAAAGAACGGCAGGTTGGTTAGCCCCAGGATCGTTTCCGTTATGCGCAAAATAACGCTTACCAGTTGCGAAGTCGGTGAGCCCGTCTTTGTTGAAGTCGCCTGCTACAAGAGCGTGGGCCTGGCTAAATGTCACGTCCCCAATACCGGGTGATTTGTCCTCGGGAATGAGGTTGTGTTTCTTGAAAGTGATACGGCCTTCGCGTTTTTGATTTTCAAACCAGGCGAGTCCCCAGGAGTGCGCCGCGGTACTCGAAACGACATCGTTGTCGCCATCGCCATCGATGTCGAAGACCAGCATTTGAGCACCACCACCCGGTGAAAATTGGTGGCGGTGAAAATTCCAATTTCCAGATTTGAGGGGATCGGTGGGAGCTTCATACCAACCTTCTTTCTCGAGAACATCAGCGCGACCGTCGCCATTGAGATCACCGAAGCCGAGCCCGTGATAGTAAGGCGACTTGGTGCGCTCGGGCGAGATGGAGTGGAAAGTCCAGGGCTGCTCGGGAGCTTTGGGATCTGGAGTGAAGAAACCGAAGCGGCCATCCTTCATCGCGACGAGCTCAAGATTACCATCACCAGTCAGGTCTGTTAATTCGGGTGATTCGTTGCCGATCTTCGCTACCACGCGATGCTTAACCCAGTTCTGCGATTGTTTTTCGGGCTGTAAGTAGAGGTCAAGGTGGAATTTACCATCGTGTGCGATCTGGAAGATGTCGCTACGTCCATCGCCATTGATATCAAGAACCCAGCTTTGAAAAGAGTTGTGTTTGTAGCCTTTGGCAGGGACGGCTTCGCCCGGGCGGTAGCGGTTTGATTTCTTAAATTCGGGGCCGGACCACCACAAGGGCCCAGCGAGGAGGTCGATCTTGCCATCGCCGTCGACATCACCAAAAGAGGCCCCTTCGGTGTAAACACCGGGCGAGACTACCTGGCGTGCGTGGCTGGGTTTGTCTTTGGCGGAGTCGTGCGCTGCCAGGACGAGGGCCACGAGGCCGATGGGGAGGGTGAGTTTGAGGAGTTTCATTTGATGACGATTTCGAGTAAGACAGGAGCCTGGCGGTAAGCGGAATTCACGGCGAGAGTGAAATGCTCGGGATCTTCGTTTCCGGCGAGCTCAATGATGGCAGGGCCTTTTTCAGGAAGAACGATTTCTTTCTTGCCGGCGAAGAGATCTAGCAGAGTGGTGTCGTTGATCTTGAGTTTCACTTTGCCTTTTTGAGTGATGCCAAAGCGAGCGACTCCCCAGGTGTTACGGCCTCGACCTCTGACTTTGGGAAGTTCAGAAGGTAAGAGTTCTCCGCTGACTTTACTGCCGTAGGTCTGCCATTGGTAGCCCTCGAATTTCTCGGCAAAGACGGCGGTTCCATAGTGGCCCATGCCATCAACAGTTCTTGGGTGAGGCTGCAAGACCAAGTAGTCGCGGATGATAGGTTTCGCGCTAACCTTAAAGTCACCGTCCTTACCTAACTCGGAGAGAAATCGAACTAAGTCTATGAACTGGTCTTCCCGAAGCCCGGTGGTGAGCCCGGGTGGCATCATGGAAACGGGGCTGATGGTGATGTTCTTGATGTCACTCCTGGCGATACGGTTCATCTGGCCCGCGTAGTCGCGGAGGACAACTTCGGTATCACTTTCGCTAACCAAACCACCTGTGTGAGCGTTCCCATTTTTTTCGCTGACTAAGGTGGTGTGGTAGCCTTCCTTGATCTTGTCGTTAGGATTGAGAAGCGAGGTGATAAGGTAGTCGACCGGGGCGCTGGCTCCGATGCTGACGAGGTCGGGGCCAATTGGGCTGCCGACTCCGCCGATGGCGTGGCATGCGATGCACTGGAGATCGGTCCGCCGATAAACCGTTTCGCCGCGATGAGGATCGCCTTCCGTTCGCACGCGCTCGATGAGCCTGGCCATATCTGCGCTGGAGGGTTGTTGAGACATTGGCTTGAGCTTTCCGGAGAGTTGTAAGGCTGCCATTAGGTCCTTGGGTGGTCGCCCAGAGGTGCCGGCGCGCTGGAGACCGAGAGTGGCGATTTTGGTGGGCAGGGTTTTTCCCTCAAGGGCTTTAGCAAGCGAAGTAGATGCTCTGGCGCTTTGCAGGAAGCTTGTAAATAAGCGGTGTTCGTCTTTTCCTGCCTTGTCTTGCTGCAATAAGGTCACGGCGCTGGCGGCAGCTCGATCGGGAGCAATTTTAGCCAGTTCCTTCACCGCAATGACGCGAGTCGCTTCGTCGGGAGATTCCTTCGAAAGCTTGAGAAAGAATTTGATCGTTTCCTCGTCGCCGAAGAGGCGAAGTCCCTCGGCTGCGGCTTGGCGCTTAGCGGGTGACTGAGTGAAAGCAGTTACCAACTTGTTGCGGGCAGGAGCGAACTGCCAAAGACCGGCAAGTTTCGCAGCGCTTGCGAAGACAGTCGGTTTCTTCGAATCGAGGAAGAGCAGAAGCTGTTCTTTACCCTCCGTTGGCTGAAGTTTTCGAATTTGAGCAGCAGTGACGAGCTGGTCGAGGATGACCGGTTCTTTGGGCGCTAGTCTGAAGAGGCGGCTCAGGTCGTTTGCGGAGCCAACTTGTGAAATGACTGAGATGGCATCTTTGCGCTCGGTCGGGGTGCCATTGTCGAGGCTGGTGAAGATGGATTCGAGCGAAAGTGACTTCCCAAGGGCTTTCATTGCAAAGATAAGGTGTGGGAGTTTGTCTCCGAAGATAGGCTTGCCAGCCTCAAATTTTGGAGCCCAATACTCTTGGTGTTCGCGGACGATAGACCAGAGCGCGAAATCCATAGTCTTGTCGACTGGATGATTAAGGGCTTGGAGGGCAGTGGGAACTGAGTCAGGCCCAGGCATTTGGGCGAGACAACTCACTGCCCATAGGCGAACCCGTCCGTTCTGGTCATTGATGGCTTTTTTGACAATTTCGCCGCCGCCGGGGACTTCGGTGTGGCGATGATAGATGACGCGAAGAGCGGCCGCGCGGTAGCGGGGATCGTCAGATGCGAGGAGGGATTTGATGAGCTCGACGGCGGTGTGGTTGACGGCCTGATGATTCCACATCGCTTGCATGCGGGAGAAATCATCGCTGAGTCTGCTGCTCCAGGCGCTGAGTTCCGGGAGAACATTGGTGCGGGTGCGAAGCTCGTTGCGAGCTTGTTCGCGGTGGACTCGTTCTTTTGAAATGGTGTGAGCGAGGAGTTCTTTGATTGAGAATTTAGAGAAGTCCTTTTTCTCAATGAGCGGTTGACCTTTGAAGGTAACACGCCAGATGCGGCCCCGTGAGTGGTCGCGGCGATCGTCGCGGAAATCGACTTCGCCATGCTGAATGATGGGATTATACCAGTCAGCAATATAAAGTGCCCCATCGGGTCCCATTTTGACGTCGATGGGACGGAAGGCGCGGTGGGAGGAACTCAGGAAGTCCTCGATGCGGGTTGAGTTGTAAGATGAACCCTCGGGTTTTAGGCGGTAGGCATTGATGCGATGGCCACGGAAGTCAGGCGCAATCAGGACGCCGCGAAGCTTTTCTGGGATGTGGGACCCGGAGAGGATTTCCAAGCCACAAAGCTTGGGCTGTCCCGGGTTGAGGCCATCTACGATACGTTTGGCCCCGGGTGAGGTGCGGAAGACAGAGCGTGGAAAAATATCATTGATGCCGTGACCGCCGGCTCCATCAGTCGCGAATGTTTGGCCGTGTTCGTCAAAGATGAATCCCCAAGGGTTGATAAGGCCTTTGGATAGGATCTCGGCGCGTTGAGTTTCGGGGCGGAAGTGCCAGATGCCACCGCCCATGAGCCGCCGAACACCGTAAGGGGTCTCAAGGTGGCTGTGGATATAAATGGATTGGAGAAAATAGAGCATGCCATCGGGGCCTTGTTCAAAAGTGTGGACGATGTGGTGGGTGTCCTCAGTCCCAAAGCCGGAAAGGACGACCCGGCGTTGATCAGCTTTTCCATCACCATCAGTATCTTTCAGGAAGATGATCTCGGTGGAGTTGGCGACATAAGCTCCACCATCTGCTGGGAGGACTGCAGTAGGAATGTGCAGGTTGTCGGCAAAGACAGTGCGCTTGTCGGCAACACCATCACCGTTCGTGTCCTCTAGAATGAGGACCTTGTCGTTTTCTTCAGCGCCAGGAACGATGTGTGGATACATCCCACTGGAGACGAGCCAGAGACGGCCCTTGGAATCGAAGTTCATCTGCACCGGCTTCGCGATCATGGGATCTGAAGCAACGAGCTGGATCTCCATCCCTTCCGGAAGGTTGAAAGCGGCGGCTTGTTTGATTGGATCTGGGTCAGGAATATCTTTGAGTCCACGTTGGGCGAACGCTGGTAAGGTCGTGAGAGAGACCGCGAGGAGAAGTCGGGTGATCATTTCTACTTAAGGGAGAGAGTGGTTTTTTTAAGGGCTTCGATTTGCTTTTCGGCGTCGGCGATGAGCGGGTCAAACATCGGAAGCTCTTTGACGTTGTTGCCTTGCTCGTGTTTGCGGAAGAGGCGGAGGTAGGTTTCGTTGGCGGGGCGCCAGCGGAAGAAGAAGAGCTTGTTTTTAGCAACGGTTGCTTCGCGGAGTTTGCGGGCGTGCTCGCTTTGAAGTTGGTTCCCGGTAGCAAGGGAAAGACCGAGTGCTTCGACAAATTTTGGAGCTGCGGTTTGGTAGCCTTCAGGCGTGAAATGGAGGCCGTTGTCGGTGAGGCCTTTGCTTTTCCCAAGAGTGGTGAAGAAGTCTGCGAATTGGAGTTTGTGTTTTCGGGCGAGTTTACCAAGAGCCTCTGAATAAAGGGCGAGCCGCTTGTTGTGCTCACTCATATCAGGCATGGGCGAGCCGAGGGATTCGGCGGGTGGGGGTGAGACGATCACGATCTCACGAGGACTCGCGGATGATTTAATCATCAAGAGAAGAGTTTCGTATCCAGCGATGAATTCGGGAAGTCCTTTTTCTCCGTCGTAGGCAGCGACCGCACCGTAGCAAACGATGACGAGGTTGGGCTTAAGCTCGGTGAGGTCGGATTTGAGACGATCAAAGCCTTCCTTGGGCGGGCCAAAGTAACTCCGGGCGTGGCCGAAGACGGTATCGCCACTCCAACCGAGATTACGGAATTTTAGTTTCTTCTTTCCAGCCGAGAGACTGATCGCTGTTTCGAGATGGCCATATTTTTGGGCCCGTTCGATCATGGTGTTTCCGAGGAGAACGACCGTGTCGTTGTCTTCAAATGTGACCGCTGAGGCGGGAATAATGATGGAGAGGAGAGAGAACCAGAACTTCTTCATAAATTGTGGGAGCTACCTACGCCTCTTTGGGGCTAGGTTTGTCATGCAATTTCCCAGTTCCAAGCTTATAGGTGTCCTAGTAATAGAGATTGCATCATAATCTCGTCCTGAAAGGAAATAGTAAGATTGTTGGCTAGAGAATTCATGGGGCAAGTGGCTGACAGGTGATTTCGGCTTGGGTGCTTGCCTCGGTCCTGTAGATCTGGCAATGACTCGGGAGTAGTTAGATTTTAACGCTGGGTAACGTTTCGCTGCTCAGAAATTTTAGACTTTATGAAAAATGTAATTGTTACCGGAGGTGGGTCCGGAATCGGCAGGGCGATTTGTCAGCGATTGGCGGAAGATGGCAATCATGTCGTGATCCTCGATCTTGATGAGGGTGCCGGAACCGAGACGGTCGGTTTGATCAAAGAAGCCGGCGGTAGTGCCGAGTGCCTGGCATGTGATGTTTCTTCGACAGAATCGGTTCAGGAAGTTTTTGCAGGGATCGTAGGAATTGATGCCTTGGTCAACTGCGCCGGCATCGCATCGATCGGCAAAGCGGCTGACACCACCCCTGAAGAAATGGACCGGATTTATGGAGTAAATGTGAAAGGGATTTATCACTGTATTCACTTTGCGATTCCGAAAATGATTCAAGGTGGGGGAGGAGCGATTGTGAATATGGCTTCGATGGCGGCGAAAGTGGGAATTCAAGAGCGCTTTGCTTACTCGATGTCCAAGGGGGCGGCGGTGTCGATGACACTATCGGTCGCTAGAGATTATTTAGCGGAAGGAATTCGTGCGAACTGCATTTGCCCGGCTCGAATTCATACTCCGTTTGTTGATGGTTACCTCGAGAAAAATTATCCCGAAGAGGAGAGGGCCGGAATGTTCCAAAAGCTTTCAGAGTACCAGCCGATCGGCCGGATGGGAAAACCTTCTGAGGTGGCGGAGTTGGCGGCATTCTTGTGTTCGGATAAAGCGGCCTTTATTACGGGTTCCGCATACGATATCGACGGTGGCGCAACTCTCTTAAGATAGAAAATTTAGACTAATGAAATTAACCCGATTTTACGAGAATGGCGCGGTTGTGCCTGGTGTTTTTGTTTCCGAGGACGAGATCCTGAATTGTGCTGACTTTGGCGAGGACTGGGGGGAAGCGTTTTTTGAAAACGATGGTTTGAAAAGGCTTGAGAAGTTTCTGCAAGAGCAAGGAGATTCGTTGCCTCGGGTGAATGCCGGAGGTGTGACTCTGGCGCCGGCAGTGGCCCGGCCTTCAAAAATTGTTTGTATTGGATTGAATTATGCTTCGCACGCCGAGGAGGCTGGGATGGAAGCTCCGAGTGAACCGGTTGTGTTTTTTAAGGCTACGACGGCTTGGGCTGGTCCGAATGATGATATCGTGATCCCTCGCGATTCAAATAAAACGGATTGGGAAGTAGAGTTGGCGGTGGTAATTGGAAAGCGGGCAAAGTACGTGAGCGAGGACGAAGCTTTGAATTATGTCGCCGGTTATGGAGTTCATAATGACTATTCTGAGCGCGAGTGGCAGTTAGAGAAAGGGGGGCAGTGGGTGAAAGGAAAATCAGCTGACACCTATGCGCCGTTTGGGCCTTATTTGGCGACCAGTGATGAGGTTTCGACTCCGAATGATATGCGGCTTTGGTTAAATTTGAATGGTAAGCAGCTACAGAATGGCTGCACCTCTGATTTTATTTTTAATATCCAGCAAGTGGTGAGTTATCTGAGCCGCTTCATGACTCTTTTGCCGGGTGATGTCATCTCGACTGGAACCCCAGCTGGAGTTGGTTTGGGATTTGATCCGCCCGTGTATTTAAAAGAGGGCGATGTCGTCGAGCTCGGAATAGACGGCTTGGGAATGCAGAAGCAAATGGCTGTTAAGGAGCGCTAGAGGCATGAAAATCACTTCGGCAAAAGTCATTGATGTTCGGGTGCCGACATCGGACAAGATGTTGGGTTCTGATCCTTTCCATAAGGCGCCGGATTACTCATCAGCTGTCCTGCATCTGGAGACCGATGGCGGGTTGCGGGGCGTGTCGGTGGTTTTTACAGTCGGGGCAGGGACTGATTGGATTGGTCATGGCATACAAGACCTCGCGACCTTAATCGTTGGGTCTACTTTAGAAGAGTTTTGCGAAGCCCCGGTCAAGCTCTACCGAAGGCTGAATGATCACCACCAATTACGATGGTTACATGATGGCGTGTTTCGTATGGCGTGCGGGGCCATCATTAACGCAATGTGGGATTTATGGGCTAAAGCCGAAAAAAAACCACTGTGGAAGTTACTCGTGGATCTTGAGCCGGAGTTTGTAGTGGGCTGTATCGACTGGAGGAATTTGAAAGACGCTTTGACTCCCGAAGAGGCGTTAAAGATTCTGAAGAAGGCAGGTGAAACAAAGGTGGATCGTGAGGAGGCGATGAGTGAGCTGGGGCCGAAAGCATACTGCACCGCTGGATGGCTTGGACTGAGTGATGAGGCGATTCTAGCAACAGTTCGTAAGCTTCAGGAGGAAGGCTTTGACGCCTTCAAAGTGAAGGTAGGATTGAATTCTTCCGAGGACGTGGCTCGGCTTAAGTTCATGCGGGAAGCGATTGGGAATGATCAATCGCTGATGGTGGATGCTAATCAATTCTGGGGAGTGGGAGAGGCCAAGGAACATGTGTCGAACTACGGGCCGTTTGGATTGAAGTGGGTGGAGGAACCCATCGCGCGGGATGATGTTCTTGGGTATGTTGAGCTTTCGGAGAGCTTCAAAGAAGAATCGTTTCAGTTTGCTTGTGGTGAGCACGCGGCTTCTCCGGTGATTTTTAAGCAGCTTCTTAAAAGTAGAGCGGTTGGGTATTGTCAAATTGATGCCGTAAGGGTGTCTGGGGTAAATGATGTAATGGCGATCATTTTGATGGCGGCAAAGTTTGGTGTGCCGGTTTGTCCGCACGGGGGCGGGATCGCGCTTTGTAATATGATTCAGCATTATGGGATGTGGGATCAAATTGCGGTGAGCGGCCATTCCGAGACGCAGTTGGTGGAGTATATTGATTTTCTTCAAGATGCGGTAGAGCAACCGGTGCGGATGAAAGATGGGCATTACGTTGCTCCTGAGGCTCCGGGATGGGGGTTGGAATTCCGCGAGGAATTCCTGAGGGACCATACCTTTCCGGGTGGGAAAATTTGGAGGATCCGACCGAAAGAAAAGTGTGGAGTTCACTTTGAATTTGAAACGGATTAGTATTTATCACGATGGATTTAGAGCTGAAAGGGAAAGTAGTCGTAATAACGGGTGGTTCTAGGGGGATTGGAGCGGCCTGTGTCGAGGGCTTCGCTGGCGAAAAAGCGATTCCGGTTATCGTCGGGCGGTCGCTGGATGATGGTCGCGCTCTCGTTGAAAAATTGGGAAGAGGTATGATGATTGAAGCCGAGCTCACTTCGGAGGAGGCTTGTGAAAAGGCAATCCTGAAAGTCATGGAGACATACGGTCGGATTGACGGAGTGGTTCATAACGCAGGAGTTAATGATCGGGTTTCTTTGCGAAGTGGTGTGGATGACTTTGTAGACTCGCTACGAAAAAATCTTGTCCATGTTTATGCCCTCACTCACTTCGCCCTCGATGCTTTGATAGAGACGAAGGGCTTTATTGTGAACATCTCATCAAAGGTTCCTGAAACGGGACAGGGAGAAACTTCAGGCTACGCAGCTTCAAAAGGTGCGATGAATGCTCTGACGCGTGAATGGGCTCTTGATCTGGCGGAATTCGGGATCCGAGTGAACTCGGTGGCCCCTGCCGAAGTGTTGACACCAATGTATGAAGCTTGGGCGCAGCGAAAAGAAGATCCTGAGGGCTTTTTGACGGAAGTTTGCGAGCGAATCCCTTTAGGCCAAAGAATGACGAGCGCGGAGGAAATCGCGCATACGGTCGTCTTTTTGGCCTCCAGGAAATCCGGTCATACCACCGGGCAGATTGTTTATCCTGATGGCGGCTACGTGCACCTCGATCGTTCTTATTAGAACGAGCTAAAATTCAGGGTCAAAACATTGAGCTCGTGAGAGTGAGATTACGAGAAAGTCGCTTGCTCGTTTTACCTGTTTTCTTAATTTGTGACGGGTTGCAATTTTTCGGGCTGAGGTCAGAGTCCCCTGAAATGATCGTTCTACTGTCACCTGCTAAGTCGTTGGACTATGAATCGCCGCTTTTGAGCAAACGTTCAACTAAGCCACGTTTCATTGAGAATTCCGCCGAACTGATTTCGCAATTACGCAAACTTTCGGTAGGGGATGTGGGTCACTTGATGTCGATCAGCGCTAATTTAGCGCAGTTAAATCATGATCGTTTTGCGACCTGGGAGACTGAATTCACCAAAGAAAACTCCCGTCCTGCAATTCTCGCTTTCACTGGCGATGTCTACCAGGGAATGGACCTAGATCAGTGGGATAAGGTGGATTTTGATTTGGCGCAGAAGCGGATTCGAATTCTTTCCGGGCTATATGGCGTGTTACGACCATTGGATTTGATGCAGCCCTATCGTCTGGAAATGGGAACAAAGTTTACTAATAGAAAAGGAAAAAATCTCTATGAGTTTTGGGGTAATTCGCTGACGAGGTCCTTGAATGCCGACTTGAAAAAATCGGGATCTGATTTTGTGGTTAATCTTGCTTCGAACGAATATTTCTCAGCAGTCAGAAAGAAGGATCTTAATGGAGAGCTTATCACGCCAGTCTTTAAAGATGAAAAGAATGGAACATTTAAAATCATCTCATTTTTTGCGAAGAAAGCGCGGGGGATGATGGCGGACCATATCATACGCAACGGAGTCACTAGTCCGAAGGACTTACAGAAATTTAAAACCGCCGGTTATCGTTATTCGAAGCAAGATTCTGACGAATCCAAGCTTGTGTTCCTGCGCAAAGAAGGTGCTGCTTAACTAGTTGACGTAGGGACGGGCCTGTTTGATGGAGATCTTACCTGCCTCGGTAATTTTAAATTCGATCTCCATCGCGAAATTTCTATTGAACCGTTCGTTGTAGAGCGTTTTGAAGCGCGCATTGACGATTTGTAAATCCTCTACAAGATCCAGAACTTGACGCCGAGTGAGGACGGTTTCGCCCTCGGGGACTTGGTTGGAGTAACGAATATACTGGATCTCGAATTGGGAGTTCCCGAAAAGCTTGGCAGCGAGGAGCTCTTCTGGGGTGGAGTTGTCTTCGGGGTTGGTAACAAGATTTTCTCCGGCCTGAGCATTGAAGTAGTAGCCTTCCCAGTCTGGGTCGAAGATGTTTCTCGCGACGGCGACGCCATTGGCTTGCTCGTTTTTCTGATTGGGGTGAACGAGGACTCCCATGGCGGAAGAGAGGTGATTGATACGATAAAATTCGCGTTCTTCGTATGCGCGGTAGTTCCAAAGGCTGGCCCAGACTTGTTTGACGCTTTTGCTGATGTGACCCTCGTTGTCCTTATGAGTGAATGAGTCGTAAAGGCCAGCGCCATTGAAGCTGGTGGTATCCTCGGCATTGGCGCTGGAGCGAAGGCGCGGGGTGATGTCGGGGGGGAGGTTGTTTTGAAGTTCGGTCAGTTCCTGATACATCCATGTTGGCATGGTGCTTTTATTTTGAATGCGATCGCGGAAGTTGGCTAAAAGTGATTCCCGAAGTGCGGGATTACTTTGAAAGTCCGCATTAGAGATCATCGCCGCCACCTCCGGGTAGAAGCGATTGTGAATCATAAATTCGTGGTAAAAATGGAAGGGGATTGCAAAGCCATCGGGTGCGTTGTTCGGGAAAAGTCGTCGCAACTCAGCAACGTTGGCCGCCTTTCCCCCAAAGGAATCGCTCTCGGAGAAAGCGACCCTTGAGAGTGCTGTGATTTTTGTTTCACTGAGATCACGGGGTGGGGAAGATGACTGGGTGGGGCGGATCGACTCAAAGTAGTCTTCGACTTCATCTTGGGTTGCAGCACGGATTTCGAAACCTCCTGCAGAAACTCGGTAGTAGATATTTTGACCTATGAGAGGTGCGATTTCGGGGTGGTTAGCGGCGTCTTCAATGTAGGAGTTTGGAGTGTCGTTTTGTTGGGCCTTGAGATTGACGTGCGAGAGTGGGGTCTGGGGAACTTCAGTGATAATGCCAGAGACATAAGTCAGGTCGTTTGGAAGATTCTTGAAGATAACAATGTCGCGGGCGGAAAGGGTTTCCCTTCCGGTTGAGGCAACAAGGCGTCCGAACGCTTCTTGTTGATTCATGGGCTGGTAGGTGGTGCTGGAGAAGAGATCGTCGGTCTCGATCGTATGAATTGAAGAGGCGCCGTAGAGGGCTTGGTTCGCCTTTTGGAGTTGGCGCTGGGTTTCGCTGGGGGCGTGGTAGGCAAGGCGGGAGATGAAAGGAGCATTCTTTGCGATTATTTCGTAAGCCAGTTCGATCCATTCGAAGGTAACGGGATCGGTCGGCCAGAATTCTAGGGTGTAAATTCCTTTGGAGCCATCGGGTGCAATGTAGTTATCGTGCGAGACGAGGGAACCGGCGAGATTTTGGCGATTTACGGCGCTAATATAGGTATTGCGCGTGAACTCGTTATAGTTCCGGGGGAAATTAAGAACGTTGATGGCGAAGTCGTAGTGGTGTTGGTTTCGATTGATATTAAAAAAGTAGAGTTCGGGCTTGGTGCGAATGTTTGTAATGAGGAATTTAACCTCCCTCACATTTTGAGCTCCGGGAAAATTGTCGCGCTTGGAGAGAGAGTTGAAGTTTTCCTCGGTGGCGAGAAAGATGTTGCCATCTCTGGTTGAAATAGGGTCGGCGGCATTGAGGCCATGCCCGAGTGCGAGCTCAGCGATATCGCTACGCCCATCGCCATCGGAGTCCAAGGGGGACCTGTTGGAAATCCGCTGAAGTTTGTAAAACCCGTTGGGCCGGGGTAAGACAGAGTCGCTAAGAACGGCGAGTTCGTTTCCGGACGACTGGAGGTCGACGGTTTCCCATGTGTTGAAGTCCCGTGACCGGAGCAGGCGAAAGTAGTGGGAGGAAGAAGGTTGGGAGCTGACCTCAAATTTCCCTCGCGCTCCGAGCGAAATGTCCTGCAGAACCTGCCCTGAAAGGGTGGTGATGAGGAATAGGGACAGAAGAACGCCTTTCATAGGGACAGTGCAAGAAGGACCCGAAAAGCCTTCGGGTCAATAGGCATCCACCTTATTTTTCACCATGGCAATCAATACGAGATCCAAGGCGCAGGTAAATTCTCCCATTCGCGATTGCCGGGGTGGCGTCGCTCCACTCGGATTCAGGGCCGGGGGAGAGGCTGGAACGTGACAATTCATCGTAGCCATCGGAAACATTGGCGGTGATCAATAGGCCTTCGCGTGAAAGGGCAATGAACTTGCCATCGGCAATGATGGGCGAGGCGTAAAAATTAGCCTGTAATTTTTGGGTCCAAACGACTCTACCCGATCTGGCCTCAAGCGCGGTCAGCACTCCGCCATCGGACAAAGCGAACACCGTCTTACCATTTGAAACGGGAGTTGGCACGTAGGGAGTTTTTCCTTTCATATGCCATGCTATTTCAGCGGAGTTTCCTTTTTCCGAGGGTGGGCTGACGGCAAAATAGACCCCGTTTTTACAGCCAACGGCGATGAGGGGTTCTTTGCTGGTTGATCCAGCGAGAACATTGATGGGGGAAACAATCGTTCTTTGTTTCATAGTGCCGGGAAGCGACCATTTCTCCTTGCCGGAAGTGAAATCGAGAGCAACCACTCCGTGTGCTTGGCTCGCGAAGACCACTTCGAACCCGGTTGAGGTTTTGTAAACCAAGGGAGTGATGTAGCTGGTTTTTTCACCGCTTCCCTGAAGCCTTTTTTTCCAAGTCACCTTGCCGGACTTTGCAGAAATGGTAGCGATGAATCCGTCGTCCATGTGAATATGGGCGAGAACAATTTGTTCTAGGTGAATGACTGGTTGGAGGCTGAATCCATGTTGGGTTTTGACCTTGCCGATTTCGTAATCCCAGAGCTTGGTTCCGGAATGGTCAAAGGCAGAAAGCATGGCTTTGTTATCGGTTCCGTTGAACCAACTGATGACGACGGTGCTGTCATTTACCGCGGGGCTGGCAGCCGCGGTGTTATTGAAACGGTGGAGATGGTAATCTCCCACGGCGAGAGGTTTACTCCAGAGGGTTTTTCCGGACTTGGCATCGAGGCAGAGCAAAGCGACGGTTTTCGTGTCGCGGTTCTCACTGGTAACGAAAAGTTTGTCTTTCCAGATGACAGGGGAACTGGAACCCGGGCCAGAGAGTTTGGCTGACCACAAGAGGGTGTTTTCTCCCAGCTCGATCGGAATTTTGGAGGAGGAAACTCCGGTGCCGTTTTCGCCTCGGAAGCGGGGCCATGTATCTTGAGCAAACGAGGAGAGGGCGAGCAGGGCGGAAAGAATACAGAGTTTCATGGGGGAAGGGAGAGAGATCTTTTTGGCTGGGTTTCAGGTAGAATGACGGGATGCTCTATGCTTTTCAGTGATCAAGCATAACTTTCAAGTGTTCTTTTTTCGCGTCTTAGAGATTGCAGGAAGAGTTTAGACAATATTGTGGAATATTGTCACGACTTCGTCTTGTTGCGATCTTGGCAGGGAGCCTTCTGTGTGATCTTGTTTCGTTGTGAAAATCCCCTTGGTGCTCTCTATTGTCTTGATCGCTGTTTTCTTTGCCGCCGGTGCAGGGAAAGAAAAAGAGACGACGCTTCGCGTAGCGACTTTCGATCTCGATGTGACACCGCCGGTGGGCTCAGCAATGGCTTACACGATGGTGGGAAAGGATCCTGAGCTTTCGTTGCGATGCCGGGGTGTCGTTATTTTAGGGGCCGGTAAACCAATTGTGATATGCGCGATCGATTGGATCGGAGTTGCCAACGAAGGCTATGATCAATTTCGGGACGCCCTAGCAAAGGCTGCGGGCACGACACGTGACCGGGTGGCTCTTCACGCGCTCCATCAACACGATGCGCCGGGGTGTGATTTCACGGCGGAAAAGTTAGTAAAGAAATTTGGACTTAAGGGATATGAACGGACCAAGGGAGATTTTCATAGAGAGGTGATTGGGCGGGCTGCAGCGGCTGTCCGGGAGTCACTTCCAAAGGCGCAGAAAGTGACTCATTACGGGTGGGGTGAGGCTGCGGTGGAAAAAGTGGCCTCGAATCGTCGAATTTTGGGGCCCGATGGAAAAGTGAGAGCGGTTCGTTACACGACGACGCGTGACCCGGCGCTGCGAGCGGAGCCAGAAGGTACGATTGATCCGGATGTGTCGTTGCTTTCTTTTTGGAGTAAGAATGAGCCCGTAGCAGTGCTAAGTTATTACGCTTGTCATCCTCAAAGTTATTATCTCACGGGGACGCCGAGTCCGGACTTTCCGGGCATTGCGAGATTCATGCGGGGGCAGGGGGTGCCCGACGCCTTGCATCTTCACTTCAACGGAGCGGGTGGAAATCTCGGGGCTGGAAAATACAACGATGGGAATAAGGAGAACCGCATGATTCTGGCAAATCGGATGGCCGAGGGGATGCTTAAGGCCTGGAATGCGACCAAGAAGTGGGAGGTTGGCCCGGATGGAATTCGTTTTGAGGTCGAGAAAGTGCGGCTCCCTCTGGCCAATCACCTTAAGGATGAAGAAAAAGTAATGGAGGCCCTTAAAAATCAACCGGGACGTGGGTATTTTGCAAACGTGGATCAGGCGGCTTTCATGCTTCGTCATAAGGCTGGAAACCAAATTGATGTCTCATGTCTGTCCGTTGGGGATTCCCGGGTTCTTCATATGCCGGGCGAGTTGTTTGTAGAGTATCAGCTCAAGGCAAAGGCAATGCGTCCTGACCTTAAGATCGCGATGGCGGCGTATGGTGAATATGGCACGGGCTATATCGGGACCGAAATTGGCTACAAGGAAGGAGGGTATGAGACCAGCCCATCGGCCAGTGCCGTAGGTCCAGGGTCGGAAAAAATTCTTACCGCAGCGATGAAAAAGTTGCTGTCAGTGAAGTCTCGGAAAAAGCAAGGACAGGCAGGTCCGAAGTCTCCCAAAGAGGCGATGGCAGGTTTCGAAACCCGTCCTGGTTTTGAAATGCAATTGGTCGCTAGCGAGCCTCAGATACACGAGCCCATCGTGCTGAGTTACGATGAAAATGGGCTAATGTATGTTGCCGAGTACCTCAAGTTTCCGTCTCACCATGGTAAGAGTGACGGGCCGGATGGCTGCATCCGTTTGCTCAAAGACGAGAATGGCGATGGGCATTACGAGACAGGTGGAATTTTTGCGGAAGGGCTGGAGTGGCCGACCGGGATTTGTTGCTGGGATGGTGGTGTCTATGTCGTTGCGGCACCAGATCTTTGGTATTTGAAAGATACCAACGGGGATGGACGGGCGGATCATCGGGAGAAGATTTTCACGGGGTTTGGTTTTCGAAATGACGAAGGAACCGCGAACAATCTGATTTGGGGGTTGGATCATTGGATATACGGCGCGGGATCGAATAGTGGTGGTGAGATTAAGAGTCTTGTGCAGAGTGATGCAAAAAACGTTTCGATCCGGGGAAGGGACTTCCGATTTCATCCAAAGACCCGCAAGTTTGAGGCGATCCCGGGGTCCGAGCAGTTTGGGAATGCTATCGATGACTGGGGAAATCGGTTTCTGAGCCAGAATTCCAAACCGGCCGTAAATGTGGTGCTTTCTTCGGAAAGTTCGGAGAGGAATCCTTTTCTCCCGGTTCCTTCGGCCAAGGTCGATTTGTGGAAAGATCCTACGATTTATCGTGCGAGTCGAATTGAGGATTGGCGATTGGCCCGAACGAAGCTTCGGCTTGCGGAGAAACGGAGCTATCCAGCCCCTTCAGTATCTCACGACGTTTTTAGTGGATGCGCAGGATTACAGATCTACCGGGGAGCGGTTTATCCGAAAGAGTTTCGGGGGAACTTGTTTGTTGGTGACGTTCAGGGAAATCTCATTCATCGGCGAAGTTTGGCTCCACAGGGGATGACTTTTACGAGCGAGCGGACAGAGCTCAAAAGCGAGTTTTTACGATCGAAGGACAATTGGTTTAGGCCTGCAAATTTGGTAAATGCGCCTGATGGGACGCTGCATGTAGTGGATATGTATCGCGAAATAATTGAGACCCCAGATTCGATGGTGAAGAAGATTTTTGAGATGGTTGATTTTCGTTCGGGGCGGGAATTTGGTCGGATTTACCGATTGGCTCCAAAAGGATTTGAGCCTCCTCCTCCTCCCCGCTTGGGTGAGGTCACGTTACCTGAGTTGGTAAGGACTTTGGAAAACCAAAATGGATGGTGGCGTGATACGGCAGGGCGGTTGATCGTTGAAAGAGGTGGGATGGATGCTCTGCCGGGATTGCGCGCTTTGCTTCGAGAAAGCGACTGGGATGTAACAAGACTTCATGCTCTCTATGCCATTGCTGGTTTGGGGGGACTTGAAGAGAGTGATCTGAAGCTTGCTCTGACAGATGTTTCGGCTGGGTTGAGGGAGCATGGCCTTAAGCTTTATCGGAAAGATTACCCAAACCTGCGAGGGAGGTTATTTGAGCTGGCGATTGATGAGAATGTTCGGGTGAGATTTCAAGCTGCTCTCGTCCTGGGAGATTTAGGTGGTGGAGAGGCTGCATCGGCGCTTGCGAAGATGTCGATCCGAGATGCAGCCAATCGATGGATACGGTTTGCGGTGTTGAGCGCGCGGCCTGAGAATGCCTTGGCTGTTTTTAAGAATCTTGAGAGGAAGATCCATCGGAGCCCCCTTTTTGAGCCGCTTGCGTTTGTGATTGGGGCTCGTCATGAAAAAAGTGAGGTGGTCGCTTTATTGGGAATTTTGAAAGAAACTGCGTCTGATTTTCCGGTTGCAGCAGTGATGTCTAAGCTAGGAGAGGGGTTGAAGAGTTCGGGTTCCACCTTGCGTGATTATCCGAAGGCGACTGAGGTAATGGCGAAATTAGTCGAAAGAGCGCGAATGACTTTGAAAAATGATGGGGTTTCATCAGAAGAGCAAGTCGAAGCGGTGAGAATTCTGGGGCAGACGGATGATCAAGTTGTCAGCGATTTTCACGAGCTTTTGGTTCCTTCACGGACCGTAGAAGTTCAGCAGGCGGCTCTTGCTGAGATTGCTGAATTTGGGGTGAGGTCTTCGGCGGGCAAATTGATTGACCAGTTGCCGGAGCTTTCTCCGTCGGTCCGATCCGAAGCCACTGAAGTCCTTTTGGGGCGCGACGCTTGGATTGAGATCCTTCTTGTTTCGATCGAGAAGAAGGAAATCTTCACACACCAAATCTCACAAGCCCAGCAAATGCGGCTTTTGAAACATAACAATCCGACGATCCAGAAGCTGGCAAACAAATTGTTTTCAGCGAAGGGGACTCCCCGTGACAAAGTTGTCCAAGAATACAAGGCAGCGCACAAGCTTTCGGGTGATGCCGGTAGGGGATTGGAGGTCTTCCGGAAGAATTGTGCAGCTTGCCATCGGCACGAAAAGGAAGGCTATGAAATAGGGCCCGATATCGCGACGGTGAAAAACAGGGACTACGAATCAGCCCTGATTCAGATCCTCGATCCGAACCGGGAGGTTTTAGCCAATTTTGAACAGTATTTTGTAACCTTGAAAAATGGTCAAGTCGTGACAGGACGAATTGTAAGAGAATCAGGATCCGGGTTGACCTTGGTGAGGGCTGGTGGAGTTCAAAGTGAAATCCTTCGTAAAAACATAAAATCGATCACGAGCACGGGGCGTTCACTCATGCCCGAGGGACTCGAGGCAGTGATTGACTTGCAATCGATGAGTGATCTTTGGGCTTTCCTTAAATCATAGGAAGACCCTTATTCGGCGGCTAGAATGGCCTGGAGTTCGTAGGTGTGTTTGCTACGAGGGGTGCCGGGTCCATTGTAGCCCAGCATGCGAAAGGATTGAGCCACAAGCCCCCGCTTTTTGAGCTCGGTGTCTAGGGCCCCCTTGGCCTCGTTGACTTTTGCTTTTGAGTCAGCTCCCATCCAAGTGTAACTCAAAACCTGGGAGGTTTCGACATCCTTGACTTCAACTTTCTTACCATCTGAACCAATCGTTCCAACATCGGTGCTCTGGTAGAGGAAGGCCATGTCCACTTTTTCCATTTTTTCGCCCTTGTTCACCATCTTCATTTCGACCGGGGCGGTCATCGGAATCTCTTTTTTCTTAATATGACTAAAGAGCGTCCAAAAGGACATCCCACCCCCTCCCGTGGTCACGGCGGCGCGATATTTTGGATAGTTTTTTTCGGAGACTTCGTCGTAGGGCCCAGGAGCAGGCCAACCTTTGGGAAGCGGTGCTTCAGACTGGTAGGAGGGCTTTCCCTCGGCTGGGTCTTGGGCGAAACAAGTCGGGGCGGCGGTCAAAAGAAGAAAGGCGAGTAGCTTTTTCATAAATTTGACAG
>Ga0228626_1000269_pt1 | contig 23593 bp, 19 predicted proteins | sample 31DmetaG_FD_183028 | JGI IMG/M metagenome (GOLD analysis project Ga0228626, IMG submission 183028) | Seawater microbial communities from Monterey Bay, California, United States - 31D | ecosystem: Environmental > Aquatic > Marine > Coastal | place: USA: California | collected 2016-10-26
CTTATGGTTCCATAAATTATATGAAGAGCACGAATCCAAACCTGGTCAACGCATTTAAACACGGACTGCGCTACCACAAACTAGAGGGACAAACGCTAGGATCGCTCGATCGTGACATCGTAGATGCGTTCACAGAACCCATACGAGCGAAAATTAATGCACTGTAATACCGCTCGCAATACGAGCTGCACGTGCGCGGAGTTCTTCCATCGTCTCTTTTTCTAGTCGATCGTAGGTAACCACTACGCCCATTCTGCGGTACGGACGTGTTATTGGCTTACCGAATAACTTTACATCCGACTGCGGCTCCAAACTGGCTTTTTCCATTCCTCCGTAAATGGGCACGCCTTCCTTTTCTGCCAATACTACCGCACTAACCGCTGGATAACGCAATTCGATCTCGGGTATGTTTAAACCTAATAAAGCCCTTGCGTGCAATTCGAATTCATTAAAATTCTGATTGCCCGCGAGCGTCACCATACCCGTATCGTGTGGCCGAGGACTTAATTCTGAAAAATAAACTGCATCGCGTCCTAAAAAGAATTCAATCCCCCAAATTCCATAGCCACCCAATGCTTGGGTTACCTTCTTTGCCATAAACTGAGCTTCGGCGAGTTGCGATGATTCCATAGCGCATGGTTGCCAACTTTCTTGATAGTCCCCCCGCTCTTGGCGGTGCCCGATGGGTGCACAAAACAGTGTTTCACCCGATTTCTGAGTAACGGTCAACAGCGTAATTTCTGTATGGAAGTCAATAAAACCTTCGACTATAATTTCTTTCAAATCTCCACGTGAACCCTCCATAGCGTAGTGAAAAGCCGTTTCGAGCTGCGAAATTTCCTTTACCACACTTTGGCCTTTTCCAGAGCTTGACATTAAGGGTTTAACCACACAGGGAAGGCCAATTTCATCTACCGCTGCAGTAAACTCTTCCATGTTGGTAGCATAAGCGTAAGGAGCCGTTTTTAAGCCCAATTCCTGTGCTGCCAAATCACGAATAAGCTTGCGATTCATAGTGAAATTTGCCGCTTTTGCCGATGGCGTTACTTGAATACCAGATGCTTCAAACGTGTAAAGTTTATCCGTACGAATACTCTCCACTTCAGGCACAATAATATCTGGCTGGTGTTTGAGGACTGCACGCTCGAGCGCATTTCCATCGAGCATAGAAAAAACTTCAAATGCATCCGCAACTTGCATCGCAGGAGCGCCTTCATAAGCATCACATGCAACCACCGTACAACCCATTCTTTTTAAGGCGATGACCACCTCTTTTCCTAACTCACCAGAGCCCAACATCATTACTTTTCGCATGCTATAACTATTGTACTTCAAAGATATTAGTTAAATTTGTTTTCATGCGTAAACTCATCGTCTTAGTATTCACGTTGTTCTACACCCTTGTCTCAACGGGTGCAGTGAGCTTTTTGCATTTTTGTCAACACGAGGAAAGTGTTCATCTAAGTCTAGTACATGAAGAACATTTGGCCATTACAGAAGCTTCCGTATGTTGTCATGCCCCGCTGATGACACCATGCAATACAACTGAGAAATCTTTGGATTCTAAAGACTGTTGCGAAACAACGTTCACAGAATTGGACGAAACCGCAACTAATATTGAATTTGACAAGAGCGCTTATTGCGATTTATTAGTGACTGCGAGAGCTAAGCACTATGTTGGAGACGCTATTCCCTTCTTTAATTCACCGTTTCTAGTTTTTGACAACGGTCCACCGATCTATTTGAAATATAAAAAGCTGCTACTTTACTCTTGATCATTGATGCAATTTGCCTCAATGAAAATCAATCTTAATTATCAGCAGTATCATGAAATCATTTTTATTCTCTTTAGCACTTCTCAGTGCAATCAGTATGACCGGGCAGTCTAAATTTAATACCACGTCCATAGAAGTAGACGGTCTTTGTGGAATGTGTGAAAAACGCATTGAAAACGCGGCCTACATTCAAGGGGTCAAAAAAGCCGACTGGAGTCAAGAGACCCACATGTTAGACCTAATCTATAATAGTTCTAAAGTTGAAGAATCTGAAATCATTGCCGCAATCAATGAAGTAGGTCATGATGTTAAAGATCATCCTGCATCTGACAAACAGTACGCTGATGTACACGGTTGTTGTCGTTTCAGAGATCCGGATCAAAGGGCTAAGCACGGTTTGGGTGAGCCTTTATGTACCCCTGAAACGAGCGTCAAGGATTCATCTGACGGGAGCGAACAAGAGCTTTAGATGAAGACTAATTTTAAATACCTAGGCATAGCACTTCTGCTGGCCTTATCGACTTTTGGCCAGGTCGACACATCGAGCATACAGTTGTTCGAAACACTGGATGAAGTGGAAATAGATAGAGATCCCGGGGTCCGACTCTCGCAAAAATCAGTGCTTTCGCAAGAATTGATCTCTGAAGTTGAGCTTCGAAAAGCTGCCTGTTGCGACCTCAGCGAGAGTTTTGAAACCAATGCTGCTATCTCTGCTTCTTTCACCGATGCGGTGACCGGGACTCGACAAATCCGACTTTTAGGCCTGGAGGGGCCCTACGCTTTATATACTCGTGGCAACCTCCAAACCATGGGTGGTTTGTCTTCTGTCTTAGGCCTAGCTTCTATTCCTGGAGCTTGGATACAAAGTATTCAGCTGACAAAGGGCCCCGGTAGTGTGGTCAATGGAGCAGGTGCAATGAGCGGTCAAATCAACTATGAGCTACGCCCTAGCTTCACTAAAGAGAAGGCGCATTTCAATCTTTTTGCCGGACCTGGACGTATCGAACAAAACGCCATTTACACATGGAAACAGAGCGCAAAATGGTCATCAAATATTATGGTGCACGGAAGACAACAGCTCTTTCGTTGGGATGGAAATGAAGACGGTTACCTCGATGCACCCTTATCCAATCATGTCTTTATTCAGAATGCTTGGAAACACCAAGGCCCTGAATCGGAGGCTCAGTTTGGTGTGAAAGCCAGCAGTATCAGCAATATCGGTGGTAGCACGCTTTATGGCACTCCAACACTGGCACCTATTTGGTCGCACGAACTGCAAACCAACAGATACGAACTGTGGGCGAAGCGTGGCTATTTTCTTGACGGTGGTATCAACAGAAGCATAGGAACGCAGTTCTCTGCAACCTACCAGGACCTAAACAGCTATTTCGGTAATCGAATTTTTACGGGAAAAGAGCGACGACTGTACGGTAATCTCATTTTTCAGGACAATATTTTTAACACGCGACATACCCTTAAAGGCGGTCTCGATGCCAATAGTTTTTCCATAAGCCAACAAATGTGGGAAAATGACGGCAGCTATAATGGCTTAGTTACGGGGATTTATGGCGAGTACAGTTATGTCAATTCGCCCGACGGTGAAGGATTCAGCATGATTCTGGGGCAACGCATTGATGTCCTTAGATACTATCTTCCTTTCTATGTTCCTAGATTACATTTGAAGTACAACTCTGGTCCTTGGGCATTTCGAGGTCAGGCAAGTAGATCATGGAGAATTCCGACCTTAGGGGCAGAGTATATGGGTTATATGGCCAACGACCGTACGGTAGTATTTCTAGGTAATGGAGGCGGTCCGATCATCCCACCTATTGAAAAATCGAATACCTATGGCATCGGAGTAAATTGGTCTAAAGATGTTCTGTTCAAAGAAATGCAATGGCATGCTGACGTGTTCTATACCCAATTTGCGAATAAAGTGGTATTCGATTTTGACGGCAGTACGGATACCTTACTGGTAGGATCGCCCGGTGGTTCATATCCGAATATACAAGAGCGTATTCTTTACAGCCCCTACTCCATTTCTGCACAGGTAGGCGGTCAGTATGAGCTCTTCCATAGAACAATGATAAAGGCATCCTACCGTTATCAGGATGTGAAACAGCGCGACCTTACAGCTTATTATGCGTCTGGAGCGATTGAGGATTATTTTAAGCTAGAGGAAGTCATTCTTAATGTGCCGCATCTTGTTTATTTGGGTGCAAGCTACTCCGGTAGAAAAGGAATGGGTATTGAATTAAATGCGACATACAACAGTACTCAACGTTTACCGCTTGTTGGGTACGCAAAGAGAAGCCCCGCTTTTACCATGCTCAACGGTCAAATCAGCAAAGAAGGCCGTGCCTTCGGACAATTCTACATCGGGATTCAAAACGCTTTGAATGTCCGTCAGCTTGACCCCATTGTCGGTGGTAATCTTCCTTTTGATGGTGGTTTTGATGCCTCAATTGTCTGGGGTCCCATAATGGGCCGACAGATCTACGCGGGCTGGCGCTACGATTTGAAATTTCAAGATTAAAAAAGGCGCCCAATGGGCGCCTTTTTTATGTTCGCTGTAAAATTTTGCGCTACGCGCTGTTCCGCGATGCATTGATATTTCCGTAAAGCGAACGCACAACCATTTTCTCAAAAATGGCACGATCGGCGTCACTTAAAGACTCTTCACGCAAGGTTATGAGCGCGTACTGCTGTATGACTAGCAGCGGCAGAACAATATTCTCACGCAGTGCAATAGAAGCCTTTATGCCAGGGTTATTACTCAATAGCTCCGCTTGACCAGAAATTTTTAGTACCCATTGCTGCGTACGCTCAAATTCCTCATTCAACGAGGACCAAAACTTCCCAAACTTTATATCATTGGCCATGTAAGCGGTTAGTGGGAAAAACGTCTTACACATACTTTGCATCGAATTTTCGACCAACGTTCTAAAGAACTTACTCTGGCGGTAAAGTGCCTGCACTTCATGCAAACGACCGGCTTCACTAATCTCTTGCAACGCCTTACCCAGGCCATAGAAACCGGGAATATTCATTTTAAGTTGCGACCAAGCGCCCACAAAAGGGATGGCACGGAGATCATCTAACTCCAGTTTTTTCGCTTGTCCGCGCTTCGATGGTCTTGAACCGATGTTTGCCTGACCGTAATACTTTAACGGACTCATTTCTTCTAAGAACTCCGTGAATAATGTATCCTCTTTAAGCTCAGAATAATACTTCAGGCTGATATCACTGAGCTCTTCGAGCAACTGGCGTTCATTAGGCTGAAGAATTTTAGAATCATCATCAAGTAATAAATTTTCTAAGCCCGCAGTAATGAGTTGTTCCATATTAAACTGCGCACTTTCTGAGGTACCAAAGTTGCTTGAGATGGTTTGTCCTTGTACCGTTAATTGAATCTCTGAGGAAGCAATCTGCTGTCCTAGAGAGGCATAAAAATTATGTGTATTACCACCACCACGCGCTGGTGGTCCGCCTCTGCCGTCAAAGAATACCACATCAATGTCGTTCAACTTAGAAATTCGCGTTAGATTTTCTTTCGCGCGGTAAATGTTCCAATTCGCACTCATGTAGCCGCCATCTTTAGTTCCATCGGAGAACCCAAGCATAATGGTTTGCTTGTTGCCTCTTTGGGTTAGGTGGCGACGATAATTGGACTCAGAATATAAGGTGTTCATGCTGGCACCTGCCCCGACCAAATCATCGATAGTTTCAAAAAGTGGTACTATATCTACGCTGATTTTTTCAGCCCCAAAGGCCGTCCAACGCGCCAGTGCGTTAACGCGAGCCACATCCATTGCGCCTCGACAATTAGAAATGATATATCGGTGTGCACCCTTAGGACCGTTCTTCGCTTGAATCTCCCGTATGACCCTGAAACTTTGGAGTGTATCGTCGACTCGATCATCGCCTGTAAGTGTGCCGTCCCACTTTGCGTCTAAATCAAAGAGCTCTTCGGGAGTGGTCGGAACGTTCAATCCTAATTGGTTCGCGACGGCATCAAAAGCGCGTTTGATTTCACGACTATCCTGTCGAACATCAATGCTTGCAAAATGAGAACCGAATAAAGCGACGCGATCTAAAAGCTCTTCCACCAGCTCTACGAAAATACTATCGTGTTGCTCATGCAAGTCGTTGAGTACTTTGTGAAGCGAAGAACGGAATATTTTAAAGTCCCATTCATCCTGGTGACGAATACAACGTAACACCATCTTTTCGATGGCCATTAAATCTTCATAGACACCGGAAAAAGAAATTCGCCTTCTTAAGTTTCGTAAATCTTGGTAGTAGCATTGTAAAAGAACATCTCGAAGTCTGCTTGCCACCTGCAATGTAGTGTCGACAGAAACAAAAGGATTGCCGTCGCGATCACCGCCCGGCCAAAAGCCTAAATTAATGAGGTTTAATGTACCGTCCCAGTTCGGTAAAGACCGACGCATCGCGGCCGTGATGTCCCCTGCACTTTGGTAAAAAACATTCTGCAGGTACCAAATCAAATTGATGGCTTCATCGTAGGGAGTAGGCTTCGCTTTTTGAAAAAACGGCGTCTTTCCCAATTGTTTCAAATACATCCGGATGGCGCCAAGATCGTTCTCTTGAATGGCTGCGGTCAAATCTGTAATAATGGCCAGTACTCGACCCGGGTAAAATTGGGTAGGATGAGCAGTCAAAACGGGACGAATGGAAAAGTCTTGAAGCCTATTCATCAAATCTTCTAAGTTCCCTGCACGCTCCATACGCATCATGAATTCACTGAGTGAACCCTTGCCGGAGAGGTTGTTCAGTTTACCATAAGCAGCATCCTCAAGCGCATCAACAAGAACTACCTGGCGCTCTATGTATTGAATAACTTTGAATAAGAAGTCGATTTGCTCCGCTCTATTTTCACCGTCCTTGTACTCCTCAAAAAACTGGGCTATAATTTGAACGGGGCTGTGTCCTTCAGCCAATTTTGCTAAGCAGAATTCGTTCAACACTGGAATGAAGATTCCGGTGTTTTTGATTCCGTCCAGCGGCAGGGTTAAAAAGAGACTATTGTAGAGCTGAAATTTCAGTCCTACGTGATTTTCATAATTCGCCGCACTGAGCGCGAGATTTTCATTTACCTCCATATTAGGGTAGTGTAGTTCCTGTTGCCGCCTGGTAAATGGTATACCATTGTTGACGGTCCAATTTTATGTTAAGCGCTGCTTGCGCTGCTTCTAAATTTTCCGCTTTTGTCGTTCCTACTACAGGTAGTATACCTGAGGAATGCTGTAATAACCAGGCCAAAGCAATTGCTTGTGGGGTCACTTCAAATGCTGTTGCCAGCGGCTCTAATACTGTTAACATCTCGTTTGGTAACGTTCCGCCGCCTAACGGGGACCATGCCATGGGTACTATTCCATCTAAGGCGCATTGATCTAACCTTCCATCGTCAAAAGCACTGACATCCTTTACAGAAACCTCCAGCTGATGTACACCAACTGGAACCGTACTTTGAAGTAATTTTACTTGTGACGGTGTGAAATTACTCACCCCGAAACTGCGAACTTTTCCACTGGTATAAAGCAATTCAAAGGCTTCAGCTACTTCATCCGGATCCATCAAAAGATCTGGGCGGTGCAAGAGCATCACGTCGAGGTAATCGGTTTGTAGGTTTCGAAGACTGTCCTCAGCACTCTGTAAAATATGCGACTTGGTAAAATCGTAAGCTTTGATGTAATGCTCAGGCTTCTGATCGCATACTCGAATAATACCGCATTTGGTAACCAGTTCCATTTGGGAACGCCACTCAGGATGCAACTTCAATGCAGCACCAAATTCAGCTTCTGTGGTATAATCACCATAAATATCTGCATGATCGAAAGTGCTCATTCCTAAGCTCATCGACGTATCAATCATGGCCTCATATTGCGCCGTGGTAAATTTGGCATCCCAGATTCCCCACCGCATGGTTCCTACCACAATATCGCTCATCCAAGGTGTACTATACATAGCTACGTATTGAGCATGCAACATAAGGAATTCTTTACACTACTTCAGCCTAATTCGACGTTGCCATTTGCCTGAAATAAAGCGAACCGTTGTATCCTCCATTTCAGTTTCCTCTGTAATGGGAAAATCCGTAGAACTGTCCGGATGCTCTTCACCTAACCAATAAACTTTGTGAGGTCCGGAGCCCTTTAACTGCAGAGGCTGACTACTAGGGTAAAGATTTGGCGGTAGGAAGAAATAACCCGCACTACCTGTGGCATAAAGTGTCCCATCACCATAAGCTACAATGGGATAGTAGGAACTCAATGGATAATGGGCCAGACTTAAGTTTACACCTGCCTTTCGAATGGCGACATGCGGAGACAACATGGCAGTGGGTAAAACGATATCACAACAGCTCATTATTGAAGTTAAGAAGGTCGAATCAATGATCAACTCGCAAGAGTACACCGCTGAATATTTACCTGTGGTTTGAAAATCGAAAACCACTTTTTGCTGCTGACCGGGAGGACGTTGAAATCGTAATTGTTTGCTCTTTTCATTCTTTTCATTCAAAAAATCAGAAGACAAAACTGCTGAATTTTGCTGTTCGTCCAAAATATGCAATCCTTCAAAAGTAGGGTCTTCGAAGATTGTTAAAGGATCTGATTTATCCACAAAAACTGAGGTATCACGCTCATTTTGAGCGGATAAAGGTTGTGTAGTACTAAAGAAAACGAGGCACAAAAACGTTGCGCAGCGCCCTACAGGCACCGATTGAGGTATGCTTTTCATCATTAAGGGGTTTAGGTTAGTAAAAACTGCTCCTTAATAAGTTAGTCTACGACCCTAAAAGAGTCTACTTTTGCGCCTTAATAATTTTCGGCACATGAACTTGCGCAACATTGCTATTATAGCCCACGTCGATCACGGTAAAACCACCTTGGTAGACAATATGCTTCACACTGCGAAGCTTTTCCGTGACAACCAACAGGTTGACGATCTATTATTAGACAGCAACGATCTAGAGCGTGAGCGCGGGATTACCATTTTGTCTAAAAACGTCAGTATTCGTTGGAAGGATACGAAGATCAACATTATCGACACACCAGGTCACAGTGACTTTGGTGGTGAGGTTGAGCGTGTTTTAAACATGGCCGATGGGGTAATTCTTTTAGTAGATGCTTTCGAAGGTCCGATGCCACAGACGCGTTTCGTTCTTCAAAAAGCGTTGTCCTTAGGCAAGACGCCTATTGTAGTGATTAATAAGGTCGACAAGCCCAACTGTACTCCTGATTTAGTGCACGATCAAGTATTCGAACTATTCTTTAACCTCGATGCCACTGAGGAGCAATTAGACTTTGTAACTGTTTACGGCTCAGGAAAAGAGAAGTGGATGGGACCGGATTGGCAGACGAAGACGGAAGATATCACGTATCTCCTTGACACGATTGTTGAGACCATTCCCGCTCCCGCAGTATCGGAAGGTCCTTTACAGATGCAGATCACATCACTGGACTTTAGTTCATTTACTGGTCGTATTGCCATTGGCCGTGTAACTCGTGGAAAAATCACAGAGAATATGCCCATCGCATTATGTCGCAGAGACGGTAGTGTAAAAAAAGCGCGCATCAAAGAATTGATGACTTTTGAGGGGCTAGGAAAATCTAAAACGAATGAAGCCATAGCTGGCGAAATCGTGGCTGTGAATGGTATTGATGGATTCGAGATTGGCGATACCATTGCAGATCCTGAAACGCCAGAAGCCTTACCTACAATGGAAATAGACAAGCCTACCATGAGCATGTTGTTTTCGATAAATAATTCTCCATTTTTCGGGAAAGAAGGTAAGCACGTGACTTCACAGAAGATTCGCGAACGTTTGCAGTTGGAAACCGAGAAAAATTTAGCACTTAAAGTAGAAGATACCGATGCTGCAGACCAATTCATTGTTCATGGTCGCGGTATCCTCCATTTAGGAATCTTGATTGAAACAATGCGTCGTGAAGGCTACGAATTGCAATTGGGAATGCCCCAGGTAATTTTTAAAGAAGTAGATGGCAAGAAGCACGAACCTATCGAAGAGTTGACTGTAGACGTACCTGAAGAAAGTGCGGGGAAAGTCATCGAATTGGTTACAAAAAGAAAAGGCGAATTACTCGTTATGGAGGCAAAGAATGACCTCACCCGTTTGGAGTTCGACATTCCTTCACGTGGTATTATGGGTCTCCGTAACAACGTACTTACAGCTACAGCCGGTGAAGCCATTATGGCTCACCGTTTAAAGGAATACCAGCCTTACAAAGGAGATATGGACCGTCGTATCTCAGGTGTACTTATTACCAAAGAGGCCGGTAAAGCCAGCACATACTCTATGGATAAGCTCCAAGACCGCGGTAAATTCTTTATCGAGCCCGGTGAGCAGTTGTACGGTGGACAGATTGTGGGTGAAGCGAACCGTCCAGGTGACCTCGTCGTTAATCCTTGTATCGCAAAACAATTGAACAACATGCGTGCCGCCGGTAAGGATGACAACTCTGCTTTATTTACTCCAATCAAATTCAGCTTAGAAGAAGCTATGGAATATATTGGTGCAGATGAGTATGTAGAGGTGACACCAGAAAGCATCCGTTTAAGAAAAATCTTGTTGAACGAAAGTGACCGCAAGCGTCAATCGAAATAAACGAACGAGAGAAAATTTTACATAAAAAAGCCCCGCGTTGCGGGGCTTTTTTTATGCTTCCATCTCAATGAGAATCTCCAATATGGCTGTTGCCGCTTCGGCAATCTTAGTTCCTGGGCCGAAAATACCAGCTACACCTTGATCGTATAAGAATTGATAATCTTGTGCGGGTATCACTCCACCTACGATTACCAGAATATCCGCTCGTCCGAGCGCCTTAAGTTCAGCAAGTACAGCAGGTACTAATGTCTTATGTCCAGCGGCTAAGGAGCTAACACCTAAAATATGAACGTCATTTTCTACCGCTTGCTTTGCCGCTTCTTTAGGTGTTTGGAACAGCGGCCCCATGTCTACATCAAAACCTAAATCTGCAAAGGAAGTCGCTACTACTTTGGCACCTCGATCGTGACCGTCTTGCCCCATTTTTGCGACCATGATTCGTGGTCGGCGTCCGGCTTTTTCCGCGAATCGGTCGGACACAACAAGCGCCGCTTCAAAATCCTTATTCATTTTCATTTCATTAGAGTATACACCACTGATTGTTTGGGTTTTCGCTACGTAGCGGCCCCAATTTTCTTCTAAAGCTAGCGAAATCTCTCCTAGTGTTGCGCGCTCCTTTGCTGCTTCCACAGCCAAAGCCAGTAAGTTTCCTACTCCAGTCTTAGCACATTTTGACAACGCAGCTAGTGTTTTATCGACTGCCTGTTGGTCCCTTGCCGCACGCAATGCAGCTAAGCCAGCGACTTGGGCTTCACGCACTTCGTCACCACGCACCTCGAGAATATCTAGGTCGGCGCGCGCGCCATTTTCGAATGCATTGACACCCACAATAATATCCGCTCCACTATCGATACGTGCTTGCTTTTTTGCTGCAGCTTCTTCAATACGCAGCTTCGGTATACCCGCTTCAATGGCTTTGGTCATGCCCCCTAGTGCTTCCACTTCTTCCATCAGCGCCGTTGCACGACCAATCAAATCCGCAGTGAGTTTCTCCACGTAATACGATCCGCCCCACGGATCTGCGGTGAAGGTGATGTCGGTTTCTAATTGCAAGTGCAATTGCGTGTTGCGGGCAATTCGCGCAGAAAAATCTGTAGGTAGTGCAATAGCTTCATCCAAAGAATTTGTATGTAAACTTTGCGTGCCTCCCATAGTTGCAGCCATGGCTTCCATAGCCGTACGTGTAACATTGTTGTATGGATCTTGCTCCGTTAACGACCAGCCTGAAGTCTGACTATGGGTACGTAGCGCCATAGACTTCGGATGTTTCGCTCCTAATGCTTTCAGATGTTTCGACCATAGAAAACGGGCCGCTCGCATCTTCGCGATCTCCATAAAAGGATTCATTCCTATGCCCCAAAAGAAACTCAATCGTGGCGCAAAGGCATCTATGTCTAAACCGGCATCTATACCGGTTTTAACATATTCCAAGCCGTCACACAGAGTATACGCCATTTCAATATCGGCAGTAGCTCCGGCTTCCTGCATGTGGTAGCCTGAGATTGAAATACTATTAAACTTCGGCATGTTCTTGCTCGTGTACGCAAAAATATCCGAGATGATGCGCATGCTTTCTTTAGGGGGATAGATGTAGGTATTGCGGACCATGAATTCTTTAAGAATGTCATTTTGAATGGTTCCGCTTAATTGGTCCAATTCAACCCCCTGCTCCATCGCTGCTGCTATGTAGAATGCCATGATCGGCAAAACGGCGCCGTTCATCGTCATCGATACAGACATTTGGTCTAATGGAATACCGTCAAACAGCACCTTCATATCCTCAACGGAATCAATTGCAACACCTGCTTTACCTACATCGCCAAAAACCCGTTCGTGATCACTATCGTATCCCCGATGCGTTGCTAAATCAAAGGCTACGGACAATCCTTTTTGCCCTGCCGCTAAATTTCGACGGTAAAAGGCATTGGATTCCGTCGCAGTGGAAAACCCCGCATACTGGCGTATGGTCCACGGTCGACCCACATACATGGATGCATAGGGTCCACGAACGTAAGGCGGCGCCCCGGGGAGTGTTCCTAGATGAGTTACTCCATCAAGGTCTTGGTGCTGATAGTTTTTCTTTACCACGATTTGTTCTGGCGTGGTCCACTTCGAATTTGCCCCCATACCTACGCTTTACCGTGTTCTTTTTCCAATGCAGCAGCCCAACGAACCGCTCGTAGCGGCTCAATAGCACATTGTGCAAACTGCTTTTGATGTGCCGCGCGGCTCACAGGTGCCGGGGGCACAAAACCTTCCGGAAACCCGGTTTCGGCAGGAAACTTATTCACTCCTAAGTATTCACTTGGCGCAGCTTCACTCGCCTCCATCCAAATTTTATCTTGAATCCAATTCGACTTTAGCGCCGTGATGATCCCTCCCATTTCACGTACCTCTTGCGCTATTTCCCAAGCCGATTCACACAACTCTTGTGTCAATGTCTCGATGAAATAAGACCCTGCCGCAGGATCTTCAACCCGGTCAAGGAAACTCTCGTAGGCAAAAAGATAATGCTGATTCAACGCTAAACGCTCCGCTTCCGCATCATTTGCACCCAGAACGGCTGTATAAGGGCGAATCTGCAGAGCATCTGCACCTCCTGTTATGGCACCAAAAGCTGCAGAGGCCGCACGTAAAAGATTCGTTTCCACATCCAGAGCACTCTGATGTTGAATACTGGTCTCTGTGTAAATCTCTAAATGAACCTGAGGCAGGCCGTAAGTCTCAAGCAATCGACCCCAAAGCAAACGCATGGCGCGAATCTTTGCCATTTCTTCAAACATATGCGTACCAGCACTTAGCGCCAACCAATACTGTTCTAACCCTACCTCACCAAAAGCTTCGAGGTAAAAATCAATATGTGCTAATGCCAAACCCAGTTGCGTCGAAGCCGAAGCTCCGCAGGCACCATAGAAATTCGCATTTACACACATGTACTTAAATTTTGGCGGGGCCAATCTACTTAGCTCACCGAGATCGTACATTTTCGATTCGTCCCAATGTCCTGTCCGAGCAGCAATCTCAACCGGATCGGTATTTAAGAATCCATTCATCTGGTCAAGGGGCAAAATCTCGTTATGAGCATGGTGCAGTAGCGCTTCCATAACTTCAGGTCCGCTTCCTTCGACAACAAGGCCCAATTGAATGTATCGTAAATCAATATCGCGAAGAATACGCGGCAAATATTGGTGGTCGTACAGATAAAAAAGTAAACCACTGGCGCCGTGTTTTAATCGCTCTAGTGCCCAGTCATTCGCTTCAAATTCTTTCTCTACGGCATGCTCTTGCACCATGACCCACCAGGGGTTGGAGCGAAATCCGGGCTGCTGGTCAGGCGCCTGGGTATAAAGTGGTGCTACACGTTTTCCATGCGGATAGGCGCGGTCGGTTGTATCAGTCATCCTTTGAGGATTCGAATTCTATGATGGTTATATCTTCACCTTCGCGGCGCATTCCAAAGTTTTCACGAGCGTAACGCTCGAAGGCATCGGGATCGGTTACTAATTGCTCTAAAAGGGTTTTATCGCGCGCTAGCGACTCCTCGTAAAACTCAATATCGTTCTCGAGATCGTCGATTTGCGCCGTCAATTCGTCGTGAATAAAGTAATTATTAGTGTCTAGAAAAATCATCCAAACCACAAAACTCATTCCCGTCAAAAAGTATTTATTCAAGAGGATTTTTGCCGCTGGATGTTTAAAGATTTTTTTCATCATTCCTAAGATACTACATGAATTTAGGTTGGCCTACAATTGGTCCGATTTCTCTTCGTCACGAGCATCTCTGCCCATTACATCCTGGAGCTTGATGAGCTCAGCATAAGTTCCCGCCTCCTGCATCAACGCATCATGTGTACCGCGCTCAATGATTGCGCCATCCTCTAAAACGATGATTTGATGCGCCTTGCGGATCGTACTGAGCCGATGGGCAATAACCACAGAGGTACGCCCTTTCATCAATCGGTCAAGCGCTTCTTGAACTAAATGTTCACTTTCGCTATCTAAAGCACTCGTGGCTTCATCAAGAATCAACAACTGTGGATCTTTTAAAAGCGCTCGAGCAATAGCAATACGCTGACGCTGACCACCACTAAGCTGAACCCCACGATCCCCTACAGTCGTCTCGAGACCCTCCGGAAAGCCTTCGATAAATTCCCAAGCATTGGCCTCCTTCGCAGCGTCAATAATCATAGCATCACTAGCCGCTGTATTCCCGTAGGTAATGTTCTCGCGAATGGTACCTCCGAAAAGCAAGACATCTTGAGGAACCAAAGCTAGCGCACTGCGCCAAGACTGTAAATCAAGATTGGCGACCTGCTTGCCATTTGCTGTAAACTCTCCTTCGAAAGCGGTATAAAAGCGCATCAATAATGAGGCTATAGTCGACTTTCCTGAGCCACTTTTTCCTACCAAAGCGAGCATTTGACCTTGCGGTAAATCAAAACTCAATGCCTTTAAAACGGGAACATCGGCGCGAGTAGGATAGCTGAACTTAACATCTTTCATCGTAATAGACCCTACTTCGATCGGTGGTGCAAGCGTCTGTACCGGCTCCATTTCTACCGTTTCTTCGAGCAGTCCAAAGATGGTTTCCGTCGCACCGATGGCCTTTTGTAATTGGGCATATACGTTTGCCAATCCACCTATAGAGCCGCCTATGAACAGGGCATACAAAATGAATTCATTGAGTTTTTCTGCAGCCAATTCTCCTTCATGTACCATGCCTGCCCCAAACCAGATAACTAGTGCGATTGCTCCGAATAACCCAAAAGTGATGAAACTAGAAAAAGCGCCACGGTAGTAGCCTCCCTTTACTGCAAGACCCACAACATTTTGAATGCGTTTGGCATAACGACTTCTTTCCCAAGCTTCGTTAGCAAACGCCTTTACCGTTTGAATCCCCGCAAAGGTTTCTTCTACAATGGTATTTGATGCAGCGACTTCGTCTTGCACGCGTTTCGCGTATTTGCGAATAAAGCGACCGAAAAACAAGGTGACAATCATGAATGGAGGAATGACCGCAACAATGAATAAGGTGAGTTTAATAGAGGTGAAAGCAAGAATAGCAATACCGCCAATGACCATAGACAGTCCACGCAAAAATTCAGCTAAAGTAGTCGTCAGCGTTTCTCCAATCTGTGCTGTATCCGACGCAACACGTGAGTTCAACTCCCCTACTCGTCTGCTCGAGAAAAACGCCATAGGCAAGTGCACCAAATGACCGTACAAATCTTCCCTAAGTGCAGCCAATGCCCGCTCTGTAACGATGACAAAAATCACTACCCGGAAAAAACCCGCCACACTTTGCAGCGCCAATAGCCCCATCATTTGAACCATGTTGCCGCGCAAATTCTCCGCAGACGAAGACATGAGCCCTCCTAACAATTTCGGGAACAATAGCGAGGTCCCCATGGTTATGAGGAGGAAGAAGAAGCCGACGATCCACAAAACACGGTGTGGGCGCAGGTATGAAAAGATTTTACGAAGTTGACTTAAGTCCTTTAACGATAGCGGCTTCCGTTTTTTATCGGCACCGTCCTGACTGGTATTTCTTCTTCTACTCATAACTGCGAAGTTACGCCGTATGGCCTACCTTTGCGCATCAAATTACAAACAATGGCGGGAGCAGAAAACATTAAACCGTACGACAGCGAATCAGCAAAAAAAGAGCAGGTAGCTGAAATGTTCAACAACATTTCAAAGCGTTACGATTTGCTCAACCACCTATTGTCGCTCAACATTGATAGAGGATGGAGACGCAAGGTGGTCAGTATGGTTAAAGCGGATGCCCCTACTTTAGTGCTCGACGTAGCCACCGGAACGGCAGATCTAGCTATTGCTCTAGCAAAAGGCACCGGTGCGGATATAACAGGCGCTGACATCAGCGAAGGAATGCTTGACGTGGGTCGCGGAAAAGTGGCTAAAAAAGGCCTAAGCAAAAAAATTGTTCTGGAACTAGGCGATAGTGAGAACTTGCCCTATGCTGACGCTACGTTTGATGCCATTACCGTCGCTTTTGGCGTGCGTAATTTCCAAAATTTACACAACGGCTTAAAAGACATGATGCGCGTACTAAAGCCCGGTGGCCAATTGGTTGTTCTTGAGTTTAGCCAGCCGCGGCATTTTCCATTCAAACAGCTGTATTGGTTCTACTTTAAAGCTATTCTGCCAACGGTAGGTAAGCTCGTTTCAAAAGACCCACGCGCCTACACGTACCTTCCAGAGAGTGTTAAAGCCTTCCCTTATGGCGCTGCATTTGAAGGAGAACTCGAACGTGCCGGCTTGATACCGAAGCGTACGCGTACCGTTACTTTTGGCATTGCCACCATCTACCAGGCACGAAAAGAGGCCTAAGAACGTTCTAGTAAGAATGAATAAAAAAGTACTCATTTGGGTTGTTTTGTGCGCACCGTTGCTCGCCTCTGCACAATTCTCGCGATTACGGAACCAACCGTTATTCGACAAAATACCCTTGCACTTTGGCTTTCACATTGGCTTGAATTGGTACGATTTCAACATGGATCTTGCGGACCTCAGCGAACAACCAAACCTGTTTGGAGTGGCGAGCGAGGCGCTGCCAGGCTATAACATTAACATTATATCGAACCTGAGGTTAACGGAACATTTAGATTTGCGTTTTACTCCAGGTTTCGCAGCCACTGTGCGCAACCTGCACTTTGACATGGTCAATCCGTTTACGAGTGAACGAGAGATCATTACCCGTCAAATCGAAAGTTCTTACGTCCAGTTCCCGTTTCATTTGAAGTTCAAAAGCGTCCGAATAGACAACTACAGACTCTACCTCATGGGGGGTCTGCGCTACACTAATGATCTTGCTTCTAAAGCGAAGGTAGTCGACGATGGTTTGTTCAAATTGCAGCGTCATGTTGCAGATTATGAAGTGGGTTTCGGTGCTGATTTTTATTTCGAATACTTCAAATTTTCTCCACAAATACGCGCTGCTTGGGGGTTAACCGACCTTTTAGTACAAGACGGCACACCACAAGTCGAAGCTTTTGATGCCCTGCGTAATCAAGCGGTTTTGATCAATTTCACCTTCGAATAGTGGGTACCGGTATCCGCTATATGCTCATCTCCGTGGGCTGCTTCGCTGCCGTCAACCTGATGGTTAAATTCTTGCCTCATTTACCAGCGACAGAATTGGTTCTTTTTCGTTCGCTAATCACCTTTGCAATCAGCTACACCTTGCTCAAACGCAAGCATATATCTCCATGGGGAGTAAATAAAAAATGGTTGCTTATTCGAGGATTAGCAGGCACGACAGCACTTACCGTGTTCTTTTATACCATTCAAAAAATGCCTTTAAGCGCGGCCGTAACCGTACAATACCTCAGCCCCTTTTTTACCGCCTTTATTGCTGGATTCCTTTTGGGTGAGCGCACACGATGGGCGCAATGGTTCTTTTTCCTGGTATCTTTTATCGGTATCGTTGTCGTTAAAGGTTCCAGCGCACAAATACCACCTGTCCTTCTTGCTTTGGGCATTGGCTCCAGTGTCTTTTCAGGACTCGCCTACAATGCCATTCGAAAACTGAAAGACGAACACCCACTTGTGGTTGTTATGTATTTCCCACTGGTTGCAACACCTGTAATGATTGTCTTTAGCCTATTCAATTGGGTCACACCTTCCCTACCGGACCTCGCCTTACTCTTTGCCATTGGTGTAATGACACAATTTGCCCAATTGTACATGACTAAAAGCTACCAATTGTCCGAAGTGAATACCGTCGCTCCTCTCAAATACATCGGCGTTATTTTCGCTTTAACTTGGGATATTGTGCTTTTTGACTTTGTCCCTAACGGTCAAATGTTCCTAGGAATCGCACTGGTAATAGGTGGCGTATTATTGAACCTACGTTTTAAAGCTCGCTTGAAGCGGTCGCATACGCGTACAGCAGCGTAGCTCCACTGATGGCTACATTTAAACTTTCCATTTTAGCAGTATTTCCCGGTAGCGTCACTTTATTTCCCACAGCTTTAAATGCAACGTTGCAACCCTGACCCTCGTTTCCTAATACCAAAATATCTTTTGATGTCCAATTCATTTCAGCGGCAGGTGTACCATCCATATCGGCCACAAGTAACCTTCTGCCATTAGATGCGCTCCATTCCACCCATTCTTCTGCGCTCCTCTCTACACACTGCAGGTGGGCTAAAGCCCCCATACTTGCCTGAACGACTTTGGGATTAAACGCATCCACACAGCCTTTCACTAAGCCGATGTGTTCTACTCCGTACCAGAGTGCAGAGCGCAGTAGCGTACCCATATTTCCCGGGTCTTGAATGCGATCGAGCAATAGTATAAGTCCAGTATCCGATTGAAATTCGCTCAATCGAACCGGCTGTTCAAAGAGGGCCAAAACAGGACTGGGCGTTTCTAAAAAGCTAATGCTTTTCATTTCTTGAATACTTAATTCAATGGTTTGCTCTGTTACTGCAAACGCCTCCGAACTGCCTTCCGTTAGAAAAATGTTTTGGACTGCTAACCCTGCACTGATCAAATCGGTGACTAACTTCAAACCTTCCGCTACAAATAGTCCCGACTTTTTTCGGTTCTTGCGTAAAGCAAGGCTGCGTATTAATTTTTCTTGATTTTTAGTGAGCACGTTGACCAATTTTACAGCTAAAATACACCGCTTTTTCTACCCCGTACTCTTAGGGGCAGCACTCTTGTTTACTACAGCGAGCTGTAGCGGCTTGAAACAGGCCTCCACAGAAAAACCGTTACTCGTAAAAAACGATATTCGCATCAACGGCCGTCCCACACTGAGCGATGACGATTTCGACATTATGCGTCAGCGCCCGAACAAGGGCTTAGGTAATATCCGAATGTTTGTGAGTTTATATGGACTAGGTAGTAAACTCGGCGACAATGGAATGGGCAATTGGCTCAAAAGAATTGGCGAATCTCCGGCATATTTTGACCCCATAGCTTTTAATGCTTCGGCTACCCAACTAAAACAGCATTACTTCAACCAAGGCTTTTACCACGCTGATGACACCGCGTTTACGGAGCAAAAAGGAAAGAAAGTCGTTGCACATTATCATATTACTACGGGGGAGCAGTACAGTATTTCGGAGTACTCCCTTCGTTCCACCAGTCGATTCATAGATTCGGTACTTGCTTATTACCCTAAAGGTTTAGAGTTAACCGATGCTTTAAACGCGGAACGTATAGAAGAAGAGCAATTGGCCTTGACAAATTTCCTTAAAGACCAAGGCTATTATACGGCCCAATTAGGTTGGGTCTATTTCGAGATCGATACCACAGCCGGACCTCTTGCGAGCGGCATTACAGGAGTAGTCGACCCTTTCATCTTTGGCGGTCGAGTCGAACGTCAACGGATTTCAAAAATCACAGTCCGTCCCACCTACTCTTTTCAGAATTCAAATGCTGAAAATGACAGTACCCGGACCATTCATGGGATAGACGTCCTTCAAAAGGACAGACTATTCCGTCCTGGATTTATAGACGAACAAATTTATCTCCAACGCGGTGCGTATTATGATCAAAACCTACTCCGTGCAACGTATAAAAACCTCAACAGTCTTGGCGTCTTTCAAACGGTAGAATTTAATGTGCAACCTAAAGACACTGGCTTACACGCCACACTCAACCTCGTGCCACTACCCAAACGTTCGGTTAGCGCAAACCTAGAAGGACTGGGAAATAGTGGTAGTTTAGGGGTTGGCGGCAGTTTTAATTGGGACAATAGAAACCTCTTCAAAGGCGGTGAAACCCTTAGGCTTTCGCTCGGTGGCGCACTTACGGAACAACGCAATTCCACCAATACCAGCTGGCTCATCGATGCACGCGAATTAAATGCAGGTGTTGCCTTAGAACTACCTAAGCTTTTACTTCCAAAAGCACTCACGCCAAAGGAAGCAAAGTTTTGGCAACCTAAAACACAGTTAGCAACTAAGGTCGCTTACCAGTACCGCGCACAGGAATTCAATCGATTCAATTTTTCAACCAACCTCGAATACAGTTGGACGAAAGCGGGTGCAAAGCATGTTTTCAATCCCGCACAGCTTTCTTTTGTAAGTATAAATTTCGCAAACGATACCACGCTGGTGCCTTTTCTATTTGTAGGTTTCCAAAATATCATTTTCGCAGCGAGCTCCTATCAATACACGAACAGCTGGAAAAACGTTCAATGGCGTTATTTTTTAAATGCAACAGTAAAAACAGGTGGGCATCTTGCGGGAGTAAGCGGTTTAAACCAGTGGAACGGTAATCCCATAGCTCAGTTCGTGAGAACGAGTTTAGATTTCCGCGCGTACCGGAGTTTGGTTCGAAAAAGACAACTGGCTTCACGTACCTTTTTAGGCGTTGCACAAAGCTGGAATAGTCCATCAGGTTTCGTGCCGTTCGAACAATCTTTTTTTATGGGCGGTGCGAACGATATGCGTGGCTGGACTGCCTACCACTTTGGCCCTGGAGCGACCAATGAGGATTTACTTCAGAGTAGCGGCTTTTTCGCTGCAGCTCCCATAAAACTGGTCCAAAGTCTAGAATACCGATTCACGATACAACGTGCCATGAAAGGCGCTGTATTCCTCGATGCAGGAAACATGTGGCTCTACGACAAAACATATAACGGTTCTTTCACAACTGCGCAGGAAGCTGCTATTTCGGCTGGAAAATTTAGCTGGAACAGATTCTACAAACAAATAGGCATCAATACAGGCTACGGCGTCCGCTATGACCTGGAGTTTTTTATCATACGTGCAGATTTAGGTTTAAAGCTGCACCACCCTGGCGCTGTAGACCGATCAACCTGGGTCATTACGGCACCACAATTACGCGATTTTAACCTGGCATTAGGCATAGGTTATCCTTTCTGATTTAAGGTGTACGCTTAAAACATTTCGTTTATTTTAGCGGCTCAATTAAACACCTAAGAATTATGATGTCCATTGACAAAATTAGAGAGTTGCTAGGCGATCAAGCTGATGCTTTGTTGAACCACACTTCTACGGCAATCACCAAAGACTCTTTGGCGATTTTACCTTCTGGCAACTTTGTCACGGAATCTTTCACAGAATCTAACCGCAGTATTCAAGTGATGAACTCACTTCAGCGCCTCTACGGCACTGGACGTTTGGCCAACACTGGATACTTAAGTATACTTCCCATTGACCAGGGAATTGAGCATAGCGCTGGTGCTTCTTTCGCACCAAACCCTATGTTTTTTGACCCTGAGAACATCGTTAAGATGGCAATCGATGCAGAATGCAATGCGGTAGCCTCGACCTATGGTGTTTTGGCGACAGTGGCTCGTAAATATGCCCACAAAATTCCATTCGTAGTGAAAATCAATCACAACGAATACCTCTCTCACCCAAATACATTCTTACAAAGCCCATACGGGTCTGTGGATGAAGCTTGGAACATGGGAGCGTGCGCTGTGGGTGCGACCATTTACTTTGGTCATCCTCAAAGCCGAGAAATGATTGAGCAAGTTGCGGCTGCATTCGAACGCGCGCACGAATTAGGCATGGCAACCATCTTGTGGTGTTACACGCGTAATGATGCTTTTAAAGTGGACGGTGTAGATTACCACACTTCGGCAGATTTATCTTCTCAGGCAATTCACTTGGGTGTAACGATCCAAGCCGATATTATCAAGCAAAAGCTTCCTACCAATAATGGCGGCTATAATGCTACTGGTCACGGTAAAACGCATCCTAAAGTTTATTCTGAGTTGACTACAGACAATCCGATTGATTTAACGCGTTACCAGGTGCTAAACAGTTACAATGGTCGTATCGGTGTTATCAATTCTGGAGGTGCTTCTACCGGTAATGACGCGAATGATTTAAGCGAAGCTGTATTAACCGCAGTCGTGAATAAGCGTGCAGGTGGTCAAGGTCTTATTTTAGGACGTAAGGCATTCCAGAAAGAATACAAGGACGGTCTTTCGTTGTTGCGCGCCGTTCAAGACGTTTACCTAAACGACGATATTACCATCGCTTAAGGCGAACGATAGAATTTCGAAGCAAAAGGGCACTCTTCTTACCGTTGAGTGCCCTTTTTAGCTACTTTAGCACCCTACAAACTGCACAGAGGAACAAAAACTATGGGTTGGTTTAAAAGAACTGAGGTGGGTATTACCACCGAGACCAAAGACAAAAAGGAAACCCCTGATGGGCTTTGGCACAAATGTCCAAAATGTAAAGTAATCGTTAGTGTAGACGACCACGCAGCGGAGCTTTGGACTTGCGGCAATTGCGGGCATCACGACCGTATTAACGCGAAAGAATATTTCGAAATTCTCTTCGACGGCGCCACCTTTACTGAACTCGACTCAGAAATGGTGAGTAAGGATCCGTTAAAGTTTGAAGATACTAAGCCTTATGTCGATCGACTCAAGGCGGGTCAAAAAAAGTCAGGGCTGAAAGATGCCATTACCACTGGATATGGTGAAATGAACGGAAGACCTATAGTCATAGCTTGTATGAACTTTAATTTCATCGGCGGATCCATGGGTTCTGTTGTAGGAGAGAAAATTGCGCGTGCAATGGATAAGAGTTTAGAAACGGGTGCGCCTTTCATTATGATTTCTAAATCTGGTGGAGCACGTATGATGGAGGCTGCTTTCTCTTTGATGCAGATGGCTAAAACTTCCGCAAAGATTGCGTTGCTTGACGATAAAAAAATTCCATACATCTCCTTCTTGACAGATCCAACTACAGGTGGTGTTACCGCTTCCTATGCAATGCTCGGTGATATTAATATTGCTGAACCTAATGCGCTAATTGGATTTGCTGGCCCGCGCGTAGTAAAAGAAACCATTGGAAAAGATCTTCCTGAAGGATTCCAGCGCTCCGAATTCCTATTAGAGCATGGCTTCTTGGATTTCATCGTAGAACGTAAATCATTGAAAGCAAAATTGACACAGTACTTAAATATGGTCATGGGCTAATCAAATACCTTACAAATAATAAAAAAGCCCCGAGCAATGCTCGGGGCTTTTCTATTAATACTAAACTGAAATCGTTCTCTTACTCCGCTTTAACGCGCGCCTCGCGCATGGGATTAGAGCGACCATTACGTTCCCAACGACTGGTTGCACCTCTAGAGTACACATCAAACTTACTAGGCTCTTGCATTGCTGGCCAGTAATTATCACTGCGGTCAGTAT
>Ga0228626_1000282_pt1 | contig 23296 bp, 29 predicted proteins | sample 31DmetaG_FD_183028 | JGI IMG/M metagenome (GOLD analysis project Ga0228626, IMG submission 183028) | Seawater microbial communities from Monterey Bay, California, United States - 31D | ecosystem: Environmental > Aquatic > Marine > Coastal | place: USA: California | collected 2016-10-26
TTAAATAACGGCTTATTGTTGGAACTGATAGGTTAATATCAAATTTAGTTCTAATTAATTCTTTAACAGCATTTATAGTCCATAAAGCAAAAGGAAATTTTAACTGTTGAGGATTATTATCAGTTATTATTCTAACAATATTAGCACATTGACATGGCTTGAGCTTGGAGATGGTTTGAGGAGGTCTGCCAACTTTATTTTTAATGTTTAATCCATCTTCACCATGTAATCTATATTCTTTTAACCACTTTCCAAGGGATGACCTGCCAATAGAAAATATTTCCATTACTTCCTTCCAACTCATTTTCTTTTCAACAATACAAGCAACGGCTTGTTTTCTGATTAACATTTTTGACTCCTGAGATAAATTCCTAATATTTTGTATTTCCATACACAATATTATAAGAGCTTAAATTCTAAAAGTCTACTAATTTATGAAAGGGGTAATAGATTTCTTAAAATAGACTAATTTAATAAAAAACATTAACATATTTATAGAAGAAGAATATCAATTTCTTTAGAAAATGAAAAATATTAAAACATGCCAAATATTACACTAACAACAATTTCGGGAGGAGCAATAACTGAGAATATAGATGACATAGGACAATTAAAAGAATATATGTATCATAATAATTCATGGATTGTAAAAGATGACACATATTACGATATTAACGACGACATCCCTGACAATCTAATAGCAGAAGATGTATCTTTGACCATAGTTAAAAAGTCCCCATCTCCAAAAAAAATAGCAAATGACATAATATATAACAATCCTCATTTAACTGAAGAGCAAAAGAATATTATTAGACGGAGATTATTGCCAGGGGATGAAGAAAAAGATCTAGAAACTATCAATGTACTTGACTTAAATGGTCTTGGCATTAAAGAGCTACCAAAATCAATTGGAAAACTTAGGAATTTAGGGTATTTAAATTTAGCTAGGAACCAACTAAAAAGTCTGCCAGAAGAAATTGAAAATCTTAGGAATTTAGGGTATTTAAGTTTGGCTCATAACCAACTAAAAAGTCTGCCAGGATCAATTGAAGGTCTTGTGTATTTAATGCATTTAGATTTGACTAATAACCAACTAAAAAGTCTGCCAGGATCAATTGAAGGTCTTGTGTCTTTAATGCATTTAGATTTGACTAATAACCCACTAACTGATATTAGATCCAGGCTATATATAGGCCAGGATCTAGTTATATTACAAGAAAACTTAGCTCTTCCTCCTAAGCCATCTACAACCAAAGCCCAAGCAAGTGGATGTCAAGCTGAAGGAGAACATGATAGAGGGCAATAAAATTGTTAATTTAGTTGTCTCACTATGTTAAAATTTCTATATCTTCTCTAAAATCTCAATAAAATCTTCAGCTTTAATACTAGCGCCACCAACCAAAAATCCAGCAATATTTTCAATATCAGCAATCTTAGTATTCTCAGCTTTAACTGAACCACCATAAAGAATTTGATATTTTTTTACATTGGAAAAATTATCATCCATGTGATTTTTGATATATCTAGCAATTTCAGCAATTTCATCAGAAGTTGGAACCTTACCAGTGCCAATTGACCAAATTGGCTCATAAGCAATTATTAGATTCTCAATTTCTAAATTTTTTGGAATATTATTTTCTAATTGATTCTTAACAAATTCAATATGGGCCACATTTTCCCTAACCTCCTCATTTTCACCAATACATAAAATAGGTTTTAAACCAGATGATAATGCCGATTTTAACTTAGCCAATATCACCTTATCACTTTCAAAATGATAAGATCTTCTTTCAGAATGACCAATAATAACATATTCACAGCCAGCCTCAAGCAGCATTTTAGCACTAATATCGCCAGTAAAGGCACCATTTTCCTGATAATGACAATCTTGACCAGCAATTGAAATATCACGCATATTAGAAGCCATTTTCTCAATCTCTGCTTCGGTTAAATCTTCAATATTTTGGTTCATTTTCTCCATTTTTTCTAACTCCATATTAAGTAAAGATTCATCAATATGGTCAATCATAATGGCAGGAGGAGCTAAAATAATTTTATATTTATTACTAATATGATTACTAACTTTCTCGATCCAATATTCAGCATATTCAAAGGAATTATTCATCTTCCAATTAGCAATTATTATCTTCATATTTTTTTAAAATTAATTTTATTTGTGAAATAATATTTTCTTGATCAGAATTATTATAAATTACAGCATCTGCAAGTTTTTCTTTTTCTTGATCAGATTTTTGATTTGAGATAATTTCATCAAATCTTTCTAACAAAATAGATTCAGAAATTTTAGAATTTTTATCTTGCTGTCTTTTAATAAATCTCTCTTTTCTAAAATTTATATTGGAGATAATTAAAATTGCAATATCACACTTTTTATAAGATTTTTTATCAAATAATAAAGGAACATTGAGTAAAGCTATCTCAATATTATTAGATTTGCAATTTTCAATAAATTCATCCATTTTTTTATTGATAATGGGGTGAATAATTTCCTCTAATAAGACTAAATTAGATTTATTATTAAAAACTTTTTTAGCAATTAAATCCTTATCAATTTTATTATTTGAAATACAGAAAGGGAAAGTTTTTTTAATAATTTCTTGAAAATTTTGATCATCAGAAAATAATTTTGCCACCTGTGCATCAGCATCAAAAATTTTAGCGCCAAATTCTAAGAAACAATCAGAAACAAAATTTTTTCCAGAAGCAACGCCTCCGCTAATTCCTATGATAATTGTCATATTCTTCTTTAATAGCTAAAGTTTTTTTAGTAATAATATCCAAATAATCATCAATTTTACTAGAAAAATTTAATTCAAATATTTTGCTACCATCAAGAGTTGCAATCAAGCCCTTAAAATCTACTTTCTCATTATTAATTCTACAAAGAGCGGCAATTGGTGTTTTACAAGAACCATCCAAAAGCCTTAAAAACAGCCTTTCAGCATCAACTTCCATTCTGGCTTTTTGATCATTAAATTTTGTTAGTAATAATTTAACAAAATTATCTTCTTTCCTTGTTTGAATAGCAATGACTCCTTGCGCTGGTGCTGGTAAAAATTCCTCAATTGAAAAAATCTGAGTCACTCTATTTTCTAAACCAAGTCTTTTTAAGCCAGCATAAGATAAAATAGTGGCATCAACATCACCACGATCCAATTTCGATAATCGAGTTAAAAGATTACCACGAAAATTAACAATTTGAAGATCAGGTCTAATCCTTAATAATAAGGCTTTTCTACGAAGGGAAGAGGTTCCAATAATGGCATTTTTAGGTAAATCCTCTAATGAAGAATATTTATTAGAAATAAAAACATCTCTAACATCTTCTCTTTTTAAAATAGCTTCTATTGAAAGATTTTCATCAGAAATAGTAGCCATATCTTTCATAGAGTGAACAGCAATATCAATTTTGGAATTAATTAAAGAATTTTCAATTTCACTCGTAAAAAGACCTTTTCCACCAATTTCAGATAAGGCCCTATCAATTACCTTATCAGCCTTAGTAGTAAAGCTTCTAACTTCTATAAAAGAGGAATTATCCCTATAATCGGAATTGTGATTCAAAATCAGATCTCTGACAATATCAGACTGAATGAGTGACAACTTACTAGATCGACTACCGATTGTAATCTTCTTCAATCTCTCCATCGGCAATCTTACAAATACTAACCTTGATAAGCCTTAAATCTAGGCTTCAATTTGTTAATTACGTATAATTTACCCTTTCTACGAACTAACTTACAATTTTTATCTCTATTTTTTGCTGATTTCAGCGAACTATATTTTTTCATTTAAAAACAAAATTGGAGGCCGAGGTCGGAATCGAACCGACGATGAAGGCTTTGCAGGCCCCTGCATTACCACTTTGCTACTCAGCCAAATTTAAACTGACAGACTATCTTCTTTCACCAAAAAGCCTTAATAACATTAAAAATAAATTAATGAAATCCATATATAAGCTCAAAGCATTCATAATTGCTGACTTCTGGATAGTTGCAGAATCAGCTGAAGCTACTTGATAATACATATTTTTAGCTCTCTGCGTATCATAAGCAGCAAGACCAAGAAAAACAAATACACCAATAACTGAAATGGCAAATTCCAAAGCACTACTTTGCATAAAAATATTAACAATTGAAGCAATAATAATACCAATCAAACCCATAATTAAAAAAGAACCAAAACTAGTTAAATCCTTTTTAGTAACATAGCCATAAAAGCTAGTTGCACCAAACATACAGGCAGAAATCAAAAAGATTCTAATAATAGAAATGCCAGTATAAGCAAGAAATATATAAGACAAACTAAGACCCATAAGAGCGGAAAAGCCCCACAAACAATTTTTTGCAGCATTTGATGACATGGAATTAATTTTAACACCAAAAAATATAACAAAACCAAGTGGTGCAAACATTACTAGCCATCTTAAAGGCGTAAAATGTATTGTCCTCATTAATTCGGTACTTTGTGATGCAAAAAAAGACACGGCAGCAGTAAGAAATAAAGCCATGGACATAAAAGCATAAACTCTTTGCATATAAGATCTCAGCCCGACATCAAAACTTAAATTATTGACTTTGGAAAATGAAGATGTTTTGTAATTACTAGACATAAATTCAAAGTTGATTAATTAATAAAATATAGGTACTATATTCGCTGTATTGTAATGTAAATTTTAATATTTTCAAGTGAATTTCGAAAATAATAATAATATTTTTCAAAATAAAAGAATTATTTGTCTCATAGGAATGATGGGAGTTGGCAAAACGACTATAGGCAAAAAATTAGCAGAAATCTTAGATTATTATTATTTTGACTCAGATGCAGAAATAATTGATTTTACTAAAAAATCAATTGTCGAAATTTTTACTCAAGATGGTGAAAAATATTTTCGTAAAATAGAAAAAAACATTATCGCAAATTTAATCCAAAGGAAAGAAAAAATGGTTATTTCTCTTGGTGGCGGGGCTTTTATGGATAAAGATACCAGAAAAATTCTACATCAAAATTCTATCATAATTTGGCTAGATGCCAATATTGAAACATTAATTGCTAGAACCAAAAATTCTACTCACAGACCAGCTTTAAAAAATAAAAATAAGAGAAAATTTTTATCAGAATTACTATCAGAAAGAAAAAAAATCTATGAAGAAGCAGATATTAAAATTGACACTAATATCAATGATTGTAAAAAAACAATAGATGACATAATCAAAAAACTAAAATTAAAATGAAACATTTTATCGATTTAGACCTATTTTCAACAGAAGAATTAAGATCAATTCTAAATTTAGCAAAGGATGTTAAAAATAATCCTGCCAAATATCAAAATAAATTACATGGCAAAAATTTAGCCATGATTTTTGCAAAAAACTCAACCAGAACAAGAGTTTCTTTTGAGGTGGCCATAAATCAATTGGGAGGCAATGCTATTGTTATGAATCATAATGATATGCAGCTTGGAAAAGGGGAGGAAGTCTCTGATACAGCGCGCGTTTTATCCAATTATGTTAATTTTATTATGATTCGCTGCCATGAACATGATCTTCTAACCAAAATGTGCCAATATTCCTCAAAGCCAATAATTAATGCTTTAACAGATTTTAGCCATCCTTGTCAAATAATGGCTAGTATTATGGCAATTGAGGAAAGATTTAAGAAGGATATTGCAACAAAAACATTATCATGGTTTGGAGATGCTAATAATGTCCTTAATTCCTATATTCATGGAGCTTTAAAATTAAAATATCAATTAAATATCGCCATCCCCAAAGAATTTGATTTTAGCAATAATGAAATAGCAAAAGCTAAAAAAGAAGGAGCAAAAATTAATATTTTTGAAAATGCCCAAGATGCCGCAAAACATGCAGATGTCTTAATTACTGATTGCTGGTTTTCAATGGGTCAAGAATGTGAAGATGATCAGAAAAAAAAGGAATTATTAAAACCTTTTCAAATTAATGAAGATTTAATGAATATTGCTAATAAAAATGCCATTTTTACTCATTGTCTACCAGCTTTTAGAGAAATGGAGGTTACAGCAAAAGTTATAGATGGCAAGAATTCTATTATATTTCAAGAAGCTGAAAATAGACTTCACATTCAAAAAGCAATTTTATTATTTCTATCAGAAGATTTATAGTAAGAAAAGGAGGAGAAAAAACCGGGAGCTACCACTATGCAAAGCCTACATAGAGACATATTCACTAACTAAATAGCTATTTTATTAAGCCTCATTCCCGACCACCAATAATTCTGTAGTTTTTATAAATAAAATTCAAGTAAATTTCAAATGGATCTAATATTTTTATTTTTCTCCTCCCTAATTGCTGCCACAATTTTTCCAGCAGGATCAGAAATTATTTTAGCAACATTAAGTTCTACTGAAAATTATAGTAAAATTTTATTGTTAATTACAGCAACAACAGGAAATGTCTTAGGCGCTGTTATTAATTGGTTTATCGGCTATTATGTAATAAAATTTCAAGATAAAAAATGGTTTCCAATTAAGAAAAATAAAATCAAAAAATATTCAAATATTTATCAAAAATGGGGAATTTGGTCATTATTATTTTCTTGGCTTCCAATAATTGGCGACCCTCTAACTGTCATTTCTGGAATATTTAGAACTAATATTTGGTTATTTTTAATATTAGTCACAATTGGCAAAGCGGGAAGATATTTGGCGATATTGTTTATTTTTTGAAAGAATTTATTTTATCTTCACAAATCTTTTGTGTAATTATTTTTAATTCCTTAACTTGCTCCATTAAATATTCTAATTGTTCTTTATTTATTTGATAATCTTCTTCATATCTGGCGTCAATATAGGCTGAATTTAAAAGATTAAAACAATTGATTTCTTCTTTTGTAGCTCTTGGAAAGATATTTAGAAATTGATGATTTTGACTAGCGCAAAGTTTGATTAAAATGTCTAATTTATGAGTTTTTGGCTTATAATCGGTAAAAACCAACAAAATACATCCCAAAAAATGCTCTACCGCCTGATGCAGTTGAAAAGCCGCATTTTTATTTTTTTGAGAATCAAAACAATTAAGGGCATTAAATAAAAAATCATCGCCATTTTTAAACCAAATATCAAAATGCTTTTGCATTACTGCTCTTTTTTCCAAATTGCTTAATTCTTTTGACTGTGCCAATTGATATTTTTGATCTTGATCTTGATAAAGCAAAATACCCTCTTTTTTAATGTCACTAAAGAAAAAATGTCCCTCTTGCAGCAATTTATTAACATTTTTTAGAGGTTCTATTATTATGCTTAAAGCGTGTCTTTTATTAAGATTTTGTCTTTCTACTTCATTTTCAATAGCATTTTTTAAATTAATGCTAGAACTATATCTTGAATTTTTAAAAATAATTAAAATATCAATATCACTAGAATAATTATAGCTAGTGCCATTTTTAACATAATTATCATAAACAAAATCACCTCTAGCAAAGGAACCAAATAAAATAACAGAAGATAATTTATTGCCACCCTTGCTAATTATGATATCTTTTATCTTTTCTATTATGGATTGATATTCTATTGATTTTTCTGGTAGGGATATTTGCATAAGTTAATGATATTATTAAACAGATCATCTATACCGCTATAGGAATCTCTGAAAAACTAAAATATGTATTTAGTAAAATTAACCTTTTTTAGTTTTTCAGAGATTCCTATAAAATGGTGGGTGATAGAAGATTCGAACTTCCGACCTCTACGATGTCAACGTAACGCTCTAACCAACTGAGCTAATCACCCCTTTTAAATATATAATTATGCAATTGCTGATTTGCTGACCGCATCTTCCCTCAATAATTCATTAATTGAAGTTTTTGATCTCGTTTTTTCATCAACTCTCTTAACAATTACTGCAGCATAAAGATTAGGATCTCCAGCATTTTTTGCTGGCACAGTGCCAGGAACTACAACACTATAAGCAGGAACGCGGCCAGTAAATATCTCGCCTGTTGAGCGATCAATAATTTTTGTTGAAGCGCCAATATAAACACCCATAGAAAGAACAGAACCTTCTTCAATAATCACGCCCTCAGCAACTTCACTTCTAGCACCAATAAAACAATTATCTTCAATAATCACTGGATTTGCTTGTAGCGGCTCTAAAACACCACCAATTCCAGCGCCACCAGAAATATGACAATTTTTACCAATCTGAGCGCAAGATCCAACAGTTGCCCAAGTGTCAACCATAGTAGCTTCATCAACATAAGCACCAATATTAACAAAAGAAGGCATGAGAACCACATTTTTCGCTATAAAAGCTGAATGACGAACTACAGCTCCAGGAACAGCTCTAAATCCTGCTTCTTTAAAATCTTCTTCAGACCAATTGGCAAATTTTAAATTAACCTTATCATAATAATTTAAACCATTACTACATTTACTGATAAAATTATCTTGCAGACGAAATGAAAGTAAAATTGCTTTCTTTAACCAATCATTAACCACCCAAGAAGCATCATTTTTTTCACAAATTCTAGCTTGACCAGAATCTAACAAATTTAAAACCTCTAAAACAGCGTCTTTAATTTCACCCGTAGTTTTAGAATTAATTTCCGCCCTATTTTCAAAAGCTGTTTCAATAATATTTTGTAAATTTGTCATAATAAATTTTATAATTTTATAATAATTCGTAATCCTCAATAACTTGATTAACCAACATCTTGTCGCAAATTTCCTTTACAGTCTGATCAATTTTAGCTTGATCAGTTTCATCAATATCCATCTCAATTAATTTACCTTTTCTGACATTAGAGATTTCATTAAAACCTAAATTATGATTTAAAAAATTTTCAATAGTTTTGCCCTCAGTATCTAATACACCCTCTTTTAATTTTATGTGAATTTTAACTTTCATTATTTTCTAAAAATTTTTTTGCTTTTTGTAAATCAGATTCGGTATCAATAGAAATTGGTTTAGAATCTGCAATTGCCACAGCAATTGTCATGTTATTTTCAAGAGCTCTAAGCTGTTCCAACTTTTCCAATCTTTCTAAATTAGAAGGCTCTAATTGTACAAATTTTTCAAGAGCAGATTTTTTATAAACATAAATTCCAATATGTTCATAAAAATCACTATTCTCACCATAAGGAATTGCACTTCTTGAAAAATATAATGCCTTACCACCATCCTTAGTAAGATTAGCAATTGCTACTTTGACAATATTTGGATCTTTAATATCGGACTCATTTTCGATTTTAACTGCAATAGTAGCTATGTCAAATGAAGAATTGGCAATTAAATTTGCAGTTTTTTTGATAATTTCTGGATCAATTATTGGTAAATCACCTTGTAAATTAATGATAAAATCAAACTCATCCTTATTTGGAATTTTTTGCAAAGCCTGATAAATTCTATCAGTACCAGAAGGTAAATCTGGATCCGTTAAAATTGCTTTACCGCCAATCTTTTCTATTAAATTTTTAACCTCCTGACTATCACAAGCAATGTAAACTTCCCCCAAATCACTTTGAACCCCCTGTTCATAAACTCTTTGAATCATTTTTTTACCACAAATATCAGCCAAAGGTTTATTAGGCAAACGAGTTGAGGCAAGGCGAGCTGGAATAATAGTTAGATATTTCACTATCTATAATTTAAATCCAGAAGGAAGATTCATACCGCCAGTTAAATCACCCATTGAATTAGCAGAAGATTCATCAGCCTTTTTCTTGGCATCATTAATAGCTGCAATAATTAAATCTTCTAAAATATCTTTTTCATCAATTTTGATTAATGAATCATCAATTTCAATTTTTTTAGCAGTTCCAGTTCCGTTAACAACAGCCTTGACTAAACCACCGCCAGAATTTCCTTCAAAATCAGTATTTGCTAATTTTTCTTGTGATTCTTGCATTTTCTTCTGCATCTCTTGAGCTTGACGCATTAATGATTTCATATCCATAATTTTTTAATTTGAATTGTTAATTACCTATATAGAGTTATTATTTGCCCTTATAAATATTAATAATATTATCTAATAAGGCTAAAGCTTCTTTTCTTGGTCTTTGGAAAACATTCCTACCAACAATCGAACCATGAGCTCCACCTTGATATAAATCTCTAATTTCATCACAAAGCTCCTTCTCACCCTTTGCTCCACCGCCAGAAAATACTACAATTCTTTTGCCATTAAAACTAGATTGCATAATATGAGAAACTCTATTTGCCAAATTATCAACTGGAATTTTCTCCTTATCATAAACCTTAATATCATCAAGATTTTCTAATGCTGCCGTTGGTGGCTTAACTTTAATAATATGAGCACCTAATAATGCCGCCATATGAGCCGCATAAGCACAAATATCAACTGCAGTTTCACCAATTTTAGAAATATTACCACCTCTTGGATAAGACCAAATAACAACAGCCAAACCATAACTTTTAGCCTCTTCAGCTAACTCCTTAATCTCTTCAAACATTTCAATTGAAGCGTCACTTCCTGGATAGATAGTAAAACCAATAGCACTACAACCAAGACGAATAGCCTCAGAAACAGAACCAGTAATAGCCTGATAAGGAGCGGAACCAGCATTAAATAAATAATTCGAACTATTAACTTTTAAAATCAATGGAATTTGACCAGCAAAACTATCAGCACCCGCTTCAATCATACCAAGTGGAGCAGCATAAGCATTTAAACCAGCATCAATAGCCAATTGAAAATGATAATGTGGATCATAAGCATCTGGATTTACAGCAAATGATCTTGCTGGACCATGTTCAAAACCTTGATCAACTGGTAAAATAACTAATTTACCTGTGCCACCCAATTTACCATGAGATAAAATTCTAGCTAAATTTGCCTTCGTACCTGCACAATCACTTTCATAATAGGATAGTATTTTTTTTACTTTATTTGAAATTTTCATTTGAATATTAAAAAATTATTTATTTTGCAAAAAATAAAAGAATTTTTTATAAAAATAAACAAAAAATATCAAAAACATTGTCAAAAATGCAAAAAAATAACGTAATTAGCGGAATATCTAAATTTCATAATATTACCAAAGAAGAAATTGATCATTTAGAAAAATTTATCGAATCTTTATTAGATTATAATCAAAGATTAAATTTAATTGGCGCCTCAACCATTGAAGATATTTGGTGCAGACATATTCTTGACTCCGCTCAATTATTACAATTTATTCCTGATCAAAATATTGCCATTGCCGATCTTGGAACTGGAGCTGGCTTTCCAGGAATTATCCTTTCAATTTTAGGAATAAAAAATATTACTCTAATTGAAAAATCACCAAAAAAATGTCAATTTTTAAGAAAAGTCAGTGAAATATCACCAAATAATATAACTATTTTAGAAAACAATATCAGTGAAATTAAAAATTTAAAATTTAATTTAATAACTTCTAGGGCTTTTGCACCCCTTGATAAATTAATTAATATTTCTAAAAATTTATTGACTCAAAATGGCAGTTATTTGCTTTTGAAAGGTAAAAGCCTTGAAAATGAAATTAAAAAAGCCCAAACTATAATCAAAAATCACAAATATAAAATTTTTCCTAGCAAAACTTCCAGTGAAGGAAAAATTATTAAAATAACATAATTATAATACCACAATGACCGAAGCCGATAAAATCTATAGCCAAGAGGAAAAATTTAAAATTTTAAATCAAATTTTTTCCAAAAATAATAAAAAATATATTAAAAAATTATGTGACAGCCCTGTTGATGTTTATGTCGGCAAGAGGCTCCGCACTATTCGCAAATCACTTGGCGTTTCTCAAGATGAATTAGGCTCTTTAGTTGGAGTCGCTAGCCAACAAATTCAAAAATATGAAGCAGGATATAATCGCATCAGTGCTAGTAGATTATATGAATTTGCCCAAATTTTTAAAAAACCAGTAAGTGAATTTTTTAAAGATTATGAAATTGATGAATATTATTACAATTTTAAAGGTCGAGAAGAGGAGGAATTGATGGAAATAGATCAAACCAGAAATAAGGAAATGATTGAATTAATAAAACATTTTAATCGCGTTAAAGATCATAATTTAAGACAAAAAATAATAGAAGTAGTAAAGGCAATTTTTCCTATTCAAAATAATAGAACATATGATTAAGCCATATTACCAAGAGCCTCAAAAAAATTTTACCACAATTTTACCACAAATTTATGAATTATAATAAAATCCAAGATCTTAACGAAAAAGATCAAATAAATTGGCTAAGATTATCCAGAACAAAAAATATTGGACCCAAGACTTTTTTTAAATTATTAAAGATTTTTGATTCCTTGGAATTGGCCCTTGAAAATTTATCAGATTTTTCGAGACAAGGGGGAGCAAAAAAACCACTCACTGCATTTAATAAAAATTTAGCTGAAAAAGAAATTAAAGAATCAGAAAAAATTGGTGCTAAAATCATCTATTTTTGTAATGAATCCTATCCAAAATTACTCAGAGAAATTTATGACCCACCACCCATTTTAACTTGCAGGGGAAATGTAAAACTTCTTAATCAAAATATTCTATCAGTTGTTGGACCAAGAAATGCTTCCTTTAATGGCAAAAAATTTGCCCAAAAGATTGCCTTTGATCTTGGAAAATATAATATTATTATTGGATCAGGTATGGCTAGAGGAATTGATAAATATGCTCATGAAGGTGCACTTGAAAAAGGCACAATTGCAGTCCTTGCTGGAGGAATTAACAATATTTACCCGCCAGAAAATAAGGAATTATATGAAAAAATTCTTAAGAATGGTCTTATAATTTCAGAAAATCCAATTCATAGCTTACCAAAATCAATTAATTTTCCTAAAAGAAATAGAATAATCTCTGGTATAGCACTTGGCCTTATTGTAGTTGAAGCTGGTTTACGTTCTGGCACATTAATTACAGCTAGATATGCTGCAGAACAAAATCGAGAAATTTTAGCAGTTCCAGGGTCACCTTTTGACCCCAGATGTCATGGTGCCAATCGTCTAATAAAGGAGGGAGCTAAATTGATTGAAAATGCCGAAGATGTTATGGGTGAAATTAGTGACTTAATAAATAAAGATCAAAAATTAGAATTTCTTGATAGTGAAGATAAGGATTTCCATGGATTTAAACCTAAAATACCTAGTGAAAATGAATTAAATTCTGCTAGAAAGGAAATTTTACAAAATCTTAGTCACAGCCCAATTGCTTTTGAAGACTTACTATCTCTTAGTCAAATTCCAACCAATATTGCAAATATTATCTTGATTCAATTGGAACTTGCAGATATTATCGAAAATAATCATGATATGATTAATTTAAAACAAAAATAGATCATATTAGGGAAAATATCAGCAATTTAAAATATGGAACTATTTGGATTTGAAACATTATTAATTTTAGTAACTTTAACCTTCCTAGAAATTATCCTTGGTATTGATAATATTATTTTTATCTCCATTGCCGTTCAAAAATTACCAGCCAAATTACGCAAAAAAGCCAGATATTTTGGTATTTCCTTAGCTCTTATAATGCGTTGTGCCATGCTTTTTGCTTTGGGATGGGTTATGTCTTTAACCAAGCCAGCCTTCACTTTATTTGCAACTGATTTTTCCTATAAAAATCTTATTTTATTTTTTGGAGGATTATTTTTAATTTACACCTCCTTTGTCGAAATAATATCTGACTTAAAAAGCGATACAAAAAAAGAGGTAGAATTTCAAATCAAATCAACAATGACAGGAGCAATTTCTCAAATTATGATGATTGATATTGTTTTTTCTTTAGATTCCATCATCACTGCCATTGGTATAACTGAAAAAATCTGGATTATTATTATAGCAGTCACCATATCCATGATAGCCATGTTATTTTTATCAGGGAAAATTTCACATTTTATTGATAAATATCCAAGCTTAAAAATCCTAGCCTTAGCCTTCATTTTCATGATAGGAGTAATTTTAGTTTTAGATGGTTTGTCAATTCATATTAGTAAAAATTATTTATATTTCTCATTATTCTTTTCCCTAATTGTTGAAATTATTAATATCAAAACCTCAAGAAATACAAATAAATAATGCCTTTATTACAAATAACAGATCCTACAGAAGAGACTCAAGAAATATCAAAAAAAGCAATCGGTATTGATTTTGGAACCAGCAATTCTCTGGTCTCTTATTTTAATGAAAATGAAAAAGTTCAAATAATTTCTGATAAAAATGGTCATAAAATTACCCCTTCAATTATCTCTCTAGATCAAGATGGTAATATTCTCATTGGTAATGAAGCTAAAAATGGTCAAAATATTATCTCTTCTATTAAAAGAATTATTGGTAAAAAATTAGAAGAAATTGAAAATAAAGAACAGTTACCTTTTGAAATTATTACAGAAAATGACTTAGTCAAAGTAAAATTCGGCCAGCAATATCTGGCAGCAACTGAAATTGCCGCCAAAATTATCCATAAATTAAAAATAATTGCCCAAAATTATTTCAAAGAAGAAATTACAGAAGCAGTAATCACCGTTCCAGCCTATTTTAATGAAAAATCAAAATCAGAAATTAAAAAAGCAGCAAAAATTGCTGGTTTAAATGTTCTAAGATTAATAAATGAGCCAACAGCTGCAGCATTAGCTTATGGTCTTGATAATCAATCGCACGGTATATTTTTAGTTTATGATTTAGGTGGAGGAACTTTTGATATTTCTATCTTAAAATTAACTAATGGTGTTTTTAGAGTTTTGGGTGTTAGTGGCGATAGTGATCTTGGAGGTGATGATTTTGATAAATTAATTTATAATCAAATTATTTCCGATTTAAAATTAGAAAATTTAAAACGAAATGAAAAATTAAAATTAATAGAAATTGCTAAAAAAATTAAAGAAGAATTTTTAACCTCAGAAAAGATAACTAAAAATATTACAATTTCTGGCAAAGAACAGCAATTTTCATTAAATATCAATGAATTTAAAAAATTATCAGCAAATTTAGTCAATAAAACACTTTCTTTAACAACGAATCTAATAAAAGAATTAAAATTATCTCAATCAGAAATAGATGGTATTATTTTAGTTGGTGGCTCAACAAAATTACCTTTAATTTTTCAAAAATTATCCGAAATTTATGGTCAGGAAAAAATATTTACCAATCTCAATCCTGATGAAATTGTAGCTATGGGAGCGGCAATTCAAGCTCATTCTTTAACATTTGGCTCAAAAAATTTACTTCTTGATGTGGTGCCATTATCAATTGGACTTGAAACTATGGGCGGAATTGTTGAAAAAATTATTCATCGTAATAGCCCTATTCCAATTTCTAAATCAAAGGAATTTACTACCTATGCCGATGGTCAAACCGGTATGAAATTTCATATAGTTCAAGGTGAAAGAGAATTTGCCAAAGATTGCATTTCATTAGTTCATTTTGAAATTAAAAATTTACCAAAAAAAGAATCGGGACAAATAAAAGTAAGAGTTGATTTTACTATTGATGCTGACGGTTTATTAACAATTTCTGCTTTTGAACAAGAATCTGGTCAAGAAAAAACAGTTGAAATTAATTGGGGCAATAATTTGGATGAACAAGAAATTAAAGAAGCGTTATTAGATGCTAATAAAAATGCCAAAACAGATATTAAAGCTAGATTAGAAGCCGAAAGTGAGAGTGAAGGTAAAAGGGTAGTTGAAAAAATTAAAAATATGTTTGAAGAATAAAATGGTTAAAATAATTACAGCTGCTTATATCATGATAGGGGATGAAATTCTATCTGGCAGAACAAAAGACGAAAATCTTAATTTTTTGGCAGAAAATTTAACGAAAATTGGTATTAATCTTAAAGAGGTTAGAATAGTCCCTGATGATGAGCAGCAAATTATAGAAGCTATACAAAATCTTAAAAATAAATATAATTATATTTTTACAACTGGAGGTATTGGACCAACACATGATGATATAACTGCCGATTCCATTGCTAAAGCACTGAATAAAAAGCTGGTTATTAATCAAAAAGCAAAAGAAATTTTAATTAATCACTATGGCAAAGATAACATTAATGAAGCTCTTTTAAAAATGGCTATGATGCCACAAAAAGTAAAATTACTTGAAAATCCAATAGGTGCTGCACCAAGTTTTATGGTAGAAAATATTATTGTTATGGCCGGAATTCCAAAAATGATGAAACTCATGTTTAATTCTTCATTGGAGTTTTTAGATTTTGGCGATAAAATTCTCTCCAAGGAATTAAAACTAAATGTAACAGAAAGTATAATTGCTAAAGATCTTTCTGATTTACAAAATAAATTTCCAGATGTTACCATTGGTAGCTACCCTTTTATTGGTGGTACATCCATAGTTTTTCGTTCATTTTCTAAGGAAGATTTAGACAAATGTTATGATATAATATCTGATAAAAAATATGAGCAATAATTTTGATCAAGAACAAAAAAAACTATATAATACTTATGTCACAGCAAAAGTCGATGATAAATCATATTTTAAAGATTCGCTAAATTATTATTTAGCATCTTTTATCTTGCCAAAATCCCAAAAAACATCATTAATAATAGCCCTGCTATTAACTAGCACAATATTATATATATTAACTTCCGAAATATCAAAATTATTACCAATCAAACAGCCATTACCAATATTAGTTAAATCAAAAGATACAACAACATATTACCCATTAGTTAAAACTCTTAGAAAAGACTATGACACAGATGTAATATCTATCAATGAAATGGTCTCTCGATATTTGATAGAAAATTATATCATCGAAAGAGAATCCTATGATTTTAGAGATGGAGATATTAATGACATAAATAATAAGCTATATTTTATTCGTAATAATTCCTCATCTAAAGAATATAGAAACTTTAAGAGATCATTTGACCGCTCTAATAAATCAAGCCCTGTAAGATTCTTTGGTAAAAATTCCTATAGCAAAGTGGATATCGCATCAGTAGCCTTTATCAAGGAAAAAAATAAAAATTTTATAAAACTTGCCCAAGATTTTCTCTATATTAATTTCGCCAAAGATGCTATCGTCAATTACAAAATAACAAGATATGTAGGTAATAAAAAATCTGTTATCAGAAAAAGAGTCAAAATATCTTTTGCCTTTTCTGGTATTAATGAAAAATCTGGTAATATAAAAAAGAGACTGGATTTTACAGTAAATAATTTTGTAAATTTAAAAGTTAATTAAAATGCTAAAAATATTAACTACCATTATGGTATTTTTTTACCATATTAGCCAATTATATGCAGCTCAAGAACCAAGATTCTTAGGTAGCGAAAAAAAATTTAGATCCTTTATCTATAATCCTAATGAGATCTATCGCTATACTGGCCATTATACCTATCTTGGTTTTATAGAATTTGCAGAAGATGAGACAATTTCATTAGTAACACTTGGTAATTCTAATCTTTGGATGCATGAAGCCTCAGGCAATAGATTATTCCTTAAACCTATTGAAAATAACGCCGAAACTAATATGACGGTTTTTACTTCCAGTGGTAAAGTATATCACTTTGAATTAGTTGGTAGAGAAGCAACTGGTATTAATGATCAAGATCTGGTTTTTGTGGTGCAATTTATCTATCCAGATGGTGCTAGTAAAAATATAGTTAATTTCCCTAAATCTAGACCATCAGATGAACCTGATATGCGCAAAGTTGCCAATTATAATTTTGATTATGAATTTACTGGCGCAAGAATCATTGCACCAATTAAAATATTTGATAATGGTGAATTTACTTATTTTCAATTTAGTAAAAAAAATGGTGAAGTTCCAGCTATTTACGCTGTCGATTCTTCTGGATATGAAACCTTAGTTAATTATCGTGTATCTGGATCATATATTATTGCCGAAATCGTCACCTCGCAATTTACACTTCGAAGTGGTAATGACATAGTTTGTGTTTATAATAATAGGATGATTATGAATAATGACCCAATGAAAAGCACTGCACCATCAATGAAGTTTTAAATGAAAGATCAAAATCATCAAACATTATCAGCAGAATTAAAAACAGAAGATAAAACGGGAGAAAATATTCTTAGACCACTTTATTTAGATGATTTTCTAGGTCAAAAAAAAATTAAAGAGAATCTTTCTATTTTTATCAAAGCTGCAAAAAATAGATCAGATTCATTGGATCATACTCTATTTTATGGACCGCCAGGACTTGGAAAAACTACTTTAGCGCAAATTATAGCTCATGAAATGGGAGTTGGATTCAAATCAACTTCTGGCCCAATGATTACAAAATCAGGTGATTTAGCTGCAATTCTAACCAATTTACAAGAAGGAGATATCTTATTTATTGATGAAATACATCGACTTCATATTGCAATTGAAGAAGTTTTATATTCTGCAATGGAAGATTTTAAACTTGATATCATCATTGGTGAAGGTCCAGCAGCTAGAGCTATCAAGATTGATCTACCAAAATTTACCTTAGTTGCAGCAACTACTAGAATTGGTCTTTTGAGTAACCCAATGAGAGACAGATTTGGTATTCCTCTAAGATTAAACTTTTATGACATAGGGGAGCTAACAGAAATAATTCTTAGAGATGCTAAAATATTAGATCTTCATATTAATCATGATGGCGCCACCGAAATTGCTAAAAGATCAAGGGGCACGCCAAGAATTGCCATCAGACTTTTAAAAAGAGTAAGAGATTTCGCCTCATTCATTAAAAAAGATATCATAGATAAAGATATAGCTGATGATTCTTTAAAAAAACTGGAAATAGATAATATAGGCCTTGATATATCTGATCATTTATACTTAAATTTCATTCTTACTAATTATGATGGAGGTCCAGTTGGTATTGACACTATATCTTCTGGTATTAGCGATGAAAAAGATTCAATTTGCGATACAATTGAACCATATTTAATACAAATAGGTTTTATTGATAAAACACCTAGAGGTAGGATTTTAACAAAAAAAGCTTTAAATTATCTCAATGATAAATAATAAATTCAGCGATCTACTAAATAATTTTCCTCATTTAGCGCTAGCCCTGCTAAAAATCCTAATACCAATCTTGGCAGTTATTTTTGTCTTATCTTTCATTGTCCTGGCAACAGAAATGATTTGCCCAACTGAAATATTAAACATCTTATTCAATGTAGGGGAGGATTATGAACCTAGCAAAAGATATTTGGCAATGGAAAAATTTATTAATACTATCAAAGATTTTATCTATTATTTAATAGATCAAATAATTAACTTTTTTAAATATATGTTACATGATTTAATGCCAAATCATAATTTTGGCAATTTTAAAAGACCAGATAAATGTTTAGCTCCATAATCGACTTATTTAAAAGAGTTCCCTTTACTGCCCTAATATTATTCTATGGTTTTATACCAAGTATTTTTTTGGTTTTAACTGTGGTTTTTATTATGTTACATATTGGCGTTATTTGTCCCATTACCATATTAGATTTATTATTTGATAAAAATGACTCAGTATATTATAAAATCACTTTCCAATTTATCGATGCTGGAATGGGATTTATTGGTTATTTTATTGATGTAATGTTCAAAATTATTGAGGTTACTTTTGATGCTTTACTTGGTGAAGATAATTTTCTTGATTCCTTATTATCTCAGGAAGAAAAATGTCCAGCAGTTGAAATTCCTGAAGAAGTTTTAGAAAATGCAGAATCAATGATTGAAATCAATGATAAATAAATTTCTAGATTTAGTAATCGAAAAGGGCGCATCGGATTTACATTTATCATCAAATAATATTCCTGCAATTAGAATATCTGGAGATTTAGTTAAAATAGGTCGAGAAGCATCTTCACCTGATTTTATCAATAATATTATCAAAGAAATTTTACCCAAAGAAAAATCTCAATCATTCCAAGAAGGGGCGGAAATAGATCATTCTTTTCATTATAATGATAATTATCGCTTCAGAATCAACTGTTTTCACAATATCAAAGGTCCTGCTGTTACTTTTAGATCTGTAACAAGTAAAATATTAACTTTGGAGGAGATTATGGCCCCAAAAATATTTTATGATTTATGTCAATTAAAAAAGGGATTAATTATAATTTCAGGCGCAACTGGCTCGGGCAAATCAACCACCCTTGCAGCGATGATAAATTATATTAATCATAATTATTCAAAACATATTATTTCTATTGAAGATCCAATTGAATATATCCATAAAAGCAATAAAAGCCTGATCAATCAAATTGAAATTGGTAAAAATACCAAATCTTTTAGCGATTCCCTGAGATCATGTTTAAGACAAGATCCAGATATTATATTAGTTGGAGAAATTAGAGATTTAGAAACTATGCGTCTTGCTCTAACAGCAGCAGAAACTGGTCATTTGGTTTTAACAACACTTCATACTAATTCTGCCTATCATGCCATAAATAGAATTATTGATGTCTTCCCACAAAATGATAAAAATACTATTAGATCAATGTTATCAATGTCACTGAGAGCAATAATTTGTCAACAATTAGTCAAAACAAAACAAAATTCTAGATGTGCTGCTTTTGAAATAATGATTGCCAATGCAGCAGTAAAAAATCTTATTAGAACCGATAATATTCACAATCTCAATTCAGCAATTGAAACTGGATCACAAATTGGTATGACAACTATGGAGCATTATTTACAAGATTTAATTGATAAAAACATAATAGATCAAAACCCGCAAAACTGATTAATAAAAAATTTTAAATTATGACATTAGCAATTGAAATTAAAGATTTACAAAAAACCTATAATATTGGCAAAAAATCTGAAAAAAAAGCTCTGAAAAATATCAATCTTGAAATTAAAAAGGGTTCATTTTTTGGTCTTTTAGGTCCTAATGGTGCTGGTAAATCAACAATTATCAATATTATGGCTGGTTTAGTTAAAAAAACCTCAGGATCTGTTAAAATTTTTGGCTTTGATATTGAAAAAGAATCAAATGAAGCCAAACAAGAGATAGGAATTGTACCGCAAGAAATTTTTATCGATCCTTTCTTTAATGTTTTTGAAACTTTAGAAATTTACGCTGGCTATTATGGAATTAAAAAAAAGGATAGACGAACCTTAGAAATCATTGAGGCTCTTGGATTAAAAGATAAAATCAATGCTGCACCAAGGTCACTTTCTGGCGGTATGAAAAGACGCTTATTAGTTGCAAAATCTTTAGTTCATAATCCTAAGATTGTTGTTTTAGATGAGCCAACTGCCGGAGTTGATGTTGAGCTTCGTGATAATTTATGGTCTTATATTAAAAAATTAAATTCCGAGCAAAAAACTACCGTCATTTTAACAACCCATTATTTGGAAGAGGCTGAAGAATTATGCGATGAAATTGCTATTATTAATAATGGCTCTGTCATCAAATGTGACAAGAAAACTAATTTAATGAATTTACTTGATGAAAGAAAATTGATAATTGAAATTGAAGATCAAATAAAAGAAATTCCAAAAATTATATCATCAAAATTACAGGCAAAACTATTATCTGAAAATAAAATTATTATTCATTATAAATCACATGAGGCGGGATTTTCTGATATTTTAAATATTTTACATCAATCTGATTTAAAAATAACTGATTTTGAAACTAAGAGAGCTGATTTGGAGAGAGTGTTTAAATATTTAATTAGAAAATAATTTGAAAATTAATATCTTTACCCTATTTCCAGAAATATTTCAATCCTATCTCTCTTTTGGTGTAATTGCTCGCGCTTTTGAAAAAGAAATTTCTACCTTAAATTTAGTCAATATTCGTGATTTTGCCATAGATAAACGACAAAATGTTGATGATTATCCTTTTGGTGGTGGGGCTGGCATGATACTAAAACCAGATATTATTGCTAAGGCCATTGATGCCCAAAAATTAAATCTCAAAAAAACTAAATTCATTTGCACTTCACCAAGAGGAAAGACATTTAATCAAAAAATGGCTATAGATTTTAGCAAGGAGTCAGAAATTGCCATTCTTTGTGGCCGCTATGAGGGAATTGATCAAAGGGTAATTGCAGAATATGAGATGGAAGAAATTTCAGTTGGTGATTATATTCTTTCAGGTGGTGAGCTCCCCGCCCTAACCATGATTGATGCTATTTTAAGAAATATTCCTAATGTTCTTGGTAATCAAGAATCTTTAAATGAGGAAACATTTAATGATGATTTTTTAGAATATCCTCAATATACTCGTCCAAGAAAGTGGAAAAATAGAGAAGTTCCAGAAATCTTATTATCTGGAGATCATGGAAAAATTAGAAAATGGAGGAAGGATAAAAGTTTAAATAACAAATCATGACAGCACAAATAATAGATGGTAAAAAAATAGCGCAAGATCTTAAAATAAAGATTGCCAAGGAAGTAAAAAATCTTCAAGAAAAACATCATATCACGCCAGCAATTGCCGTGATTTTGGTTGGTGATGACCCAGCAAGCAAAGTTTATGTTGGTGCTAAAGAAAGACAAGCCAAAGAAGTTGGCATGAATTCCCTGCAAATTAATCTTGCAGATAATATTTCTGAAATAGAATTATTAGATAAAATTAAAAAACTCAATTCGGATCCAAAAATTCATGCAATTTTGGTACAATTACCCTTACCAAAACATATTAATAGTGACAAAGTTATTGAAACTATTGATCCAAATAAAGATGTTGATGGTTTTCATCTCATTAATGTTGGTAAATTAACTATTGGTAAAATTGATGAAGCCACAATTCCCTGCACTGCCATTGGCTCTTTACATTTAATTAATGAAATTGAACCAGATATTACTGGTAAAAATATCCTGGTCATTGGCTCATCCAATATTGTGGGTATGCCATTATCAAGATTATTAATGCATAAAAAAGCCACTGTAACTATTGCTAATAGCAAAACTCGCAATCTTAAATTTCTTTGTCAAAATGCCGATATTATTATTTCGGCCACTGGTGTTGCAAATTTAGTCACAGCCGATATGGTCCATGAAAATAGTATTATTATTGATGTTGGTATTAATCGTATAACCAAAAAAGATGGTACAACAAAATTAGTTGGTGATGTTGATTTTGATGGTTGTTACCCCAAAGTAAAGGCCATTACTCCAGTTCCAGGTGGTGTTGGCCCAATGACCATTGCTTATTTACTACAAAATTGCCTTTATCTTTGTATCAAGAGATTATAAGCTTATCTTTGGAACCTCTGAAAAACCAATTATCTAATTTATAGATTTGAAACTGTTTAATTTTGTTATTTTTGCCAAAGTTTAGCAAAGTTATTTTATAAAATTTTGTTTGAATTTATTTGATAAAAATAGCC
>Ga0228626_1000302_pt1 | contig 22624 bp, 15 predicted proteins | sample 31DmetaG_FD_183028 | JGI IMG/M metagenome (GOLD analysis project Ga0228626, IMG submission 183028) | Seawater microbial communities from Monterey Bay, California, United States - 31D | ecosystem: Environmental > Aquatic > Marine > Coastal | place: USA: California | collected 2016-10-26
CTTTACCTGTTCCAGTAACGCTTTGGTAGGTGCTTACGATGACGCGCTTCGCCCCAAAAGCTTGGTGCAGCGGATGCAGTGCCATGACCAATTGAATGGTCGAACAATTGGGATTTGCAATGATGAAGTCTTGAGCAGTCAATGCATCCGCGTTGATTTCTGGTACTACTAATTTTTTGTCGGCATCCATGCGCCATGCGCTCGAATTATCGACAACACGCGTACCAGCCGCCGCAAATTTTGGCGCCCATTCTAATGAGGTTTCGCCTCCCGCGGAGAAAAGTGCAAGATCAGGTACCGCAGCAACGGCCGCCTCAAGGCTTTGAATGGTCCAATCACGACCACCAAAAGAAACTGATTTCCCCACGCTACGCTCTGATGCCACGGGGATAAGTTCCGTGACAGGGAAGGTGCGTTCTGCCAATACTTTCAAAATAATCTGGCCAACCATTCCAGTGGCGCCGATAACTGCAATTCTCATAAAAATTGACTTAACTTATATAGTACCCGCAAAGCTACTTCTAAACTACCTTATGTTCACCGACTTGTTTCGTAGTGCACTAACACTCTGTTTCTGCCTCATTTTTAACGCGGCCACAGGCCAATTTTACCAACTTCTCGACTCCTTAACTGCTCCACATGTAGACTGGGAGGGCGATACCGCGTGGATGCAATTTTCAGCAGATGGGTTGCGGAGCGCAGCGCCTGCTGCGGGTTCTTTGGAATGGCGTCGCGAAAGTCGCGCTGCGCTCCGCGGAAATTGGAGCCTCAAAATGCAGATGGATTTTAATCCGTCCACAGCTAATTTTTGCAGTTTTAAGTTCATCGAATCGGACTGGGGTTATTACGCCATTCAACTCTCCGGATCCAGTGGCGATGATCTTTCATTGATGCTGCATACCCCTGAAAAAGACAGCGTTCTCGCTGCAATTTCAGGCTACGTGAACCGGAATGCAGTAGCCGTTGCTCTGCGCATTGAACGCGACAGCAACTACACTTTTCACGTGTACGATGCGGACGCACTTTTATTCAGCACGACCGACAGCACGCTGCGTTCCTCAAAAAGTCTCAGTCTGCACTGCACCTATACCTCAAGCCGTGTGGATAAATTTTTGTTTTCAACATTGAGGTCCGAAGGCTACGCTTTTCGTGATACCGTCGCACCGAAATTGCGAACCATTGATGTTTTATCGCCACGGCAGCTCAGGCTTAATTGGTCCGAACCTGCCTTACCTGCGCCCGGAAGTTTAAACGGCGTCATTGCGCGCGCGCAGGACGGAACAGCTCTTGATACCGCATTTTATCCCTATCTGGGCCGTCGCATTGGGACGTGTTCTTCGATCGGCCCATTCCTCTGGGTCGGTGGGCTATAGAAGTTCCCCTAGCCGTCGACACAGCGGATAATCTCACCTTTTTCGCTGTAGACTCCGTGCTACTGAACTATCCGGACCGTCAAAGCGTACAAATTATCGGCATCCACCAGATTGAAGGAAGCCAGGGCGATTATTTTATTGCCTACAGTCAAGTTCCCATGCCCGAAGCAGTGTTGGACCTCATCACGGAGAGTGGAACAAAAAAAACCATTGCTTACCCCCTAGATTCTGGAACAAACCGCTACGGATACTGTCAAAACACACAAAACCTTACAGGGTTTTCTCTGCCCGATGAAGGCGTACTCATTCTGAAATACGAAGGCATCTCTGTTGCTGTTCAACCCTACAATTTTCCGTATGCTCCGCATCAATCCTTTGGTGATTTCCTATTACTCGCCGATTCCATATCCTATACCACTACGCAATGGCGCGTCTTTCCCACTGCAACCCCAATTAATGGACCAATTCCGTCTAAAAACCTTCCTAAAAACCCACCCAACGGTCTTTTTGGGGATGAAAACGGTACCAACTTTGTTCAATTTTTCCATTCGCTCTATTCCTACCTTCACCTGCTTTCACCACAACTGCAAGCACAATGGACCTCCGATGCGCCTTTCTTACTGCCCGTGGTTCAAGCGGTACTTCCACCACTTCTGGGAGATTCAAGCCTCCACCTCTTACCTGCTGAATTCCCAGATTCAGGAACCGTATTAATCAATGAAGTCCACGCCGCTCCGGACCAATTAGAAGAGTTCATAGAATTGGCCTCCACCAGCCACCGGCCCATTCGCCTCGATCCACTGCGCCTCTTAAAAACAAGTGCCTCTGGAACTTCCGCGCACCGTTTTTACGATGCCCCACCTGCCTTTTGTGCGCTACAACTGCCCCTCTTCCCGTTACTCGCCCCACAGCAACTTCGTGCCTTTCCAAGCCCTACAACCTTACCCAACGATACAACCGCACTGCTCTTGCAAGGAACCGGCGCACGAACCTTAGACGAAATCATCTACAGCCCGTGGGGCGCCCCGCTCGAACACCGAAGTTGGGAACGGATTTCCCTGCACAGCCCTGGTCGCGCTCCCTCGAATTGGGCACCCCACCATGCACGCTGGTGCTGCCCTTCAGAAGCCTCTCCGAACGCTACCAACAGCTGCGCCTCCTCCATGGGTGGCGTTGAACTCAGTGCGCATCTTAAACGCTCCCACCTCAGCTTCGACCCCAACCATTACCTGCCTTCAACCGAATTGTCGATATACATGGCGGCCGGAGACCTTCTCTCCATTCGGCTTTTAGATCGTGCCGGCCGCCCCATCACCCAGTGGTATTCCTTCGAAGGAATTGCGGGTGACAACCCTATCGGAATAGGCCCTTATCTATGGAATGAAAAGCACTTATCTACTGGTATTTATTCCGTTCAAATCCGACTAAAAAATACTTTAACGCAACAGATTAAAAATCTACCCCTATCAATCTATAACCCATAAACTGAGCTTTCAGGAAAGAGCAAAAAAAGACGTACCGGCAAGTTTTTCCGATGCACAATATCCCCGTAAATAAAACGGCAACAACTGGATAGATCCCATCGGCGTTACCAGTCGCATATTCTACCAAAAGCACGTACCTTTGTTAAAATTATTTTAAGCTAGTTGCTATGAAATTCGGTGTAATCACCTTCCCAGGGTCAAACTGTGACCACGACATGATGTATGTACTCGGAACCATTATGGGACACGAAACGGTCAATTTATGGCACAAAGACACGGATCTTCAAGGAGTGGATTGTGTAGTATTGCCTGGCGGTTTCTCTTATGGAGATTACCTGCGTTCAGGGGCCATCGCAAAGATGAGCCCTATCATGGGTAGTGTGATTGAGTTTGCAAACAATGGCGGTTATGTTTTAGGTGTATGCAATGGGTTTCAAATTCTTACGGAAAGTGGATTGTTGCCTGGGGCGCTTCGTCACAACAACAGCCATAAGTTCATTTGTAAAAACGTATACATCAAACCCGTTTCTAAATCGGCTGGTATTAGCGCAGATCTAGACCACTCGCGCGGCTATAAAATTCCTATCGCACACGGTGAAGGAAATTACTACTGCTCGGAGGAAACATTGGCAGAATTAAAAGCCAACGATCAAATCCTTTTCCAATACAGCACCGCTGAAGGAGAAGTTGGTGCTGGCGTTAATCCTAACGGAGCGCTAGAGAATATTGCGGGGGTTTCTAATGCAACTAAAAACGTTTTTGGCATGATGCCACACCCGGAGCGCGCAGCAGATGCAGAGCTTAGGAATGAAGACGGATTAGAATTATTCAAAAGCATGATTGCACATATGGCTGTTGCATAATCGCTCTAGCCTTTTGTACATAAAAAAAGCCCCGAAGCGTTCGCTTCGGGGCTTTCTATTTTATCAAAGTTTAGACTTATTGCAATACAATCGCTTCATTCGCTACACCGGCATCGGTTATCATCTGAAGCACGTAGGTACCACGTGCCCAATCTTGCACGTCTAACTGTGCCTCTCCGCTTACTCTACCAGAGTATACCAATCTTCCCGAAGCGTCTAACAAGCGTACATCTGCAGCTCCTTCAACACGAAGAGTCAATACTTTTTGTGCCGGGTTTGGATATACACTCCAACCTGAAGTCAAAGCTTCACCTAAACCTATGTTCATCACGCTGTAGGCGTCTGAAACGTTTGAGCACTGAATATTTGAGACTATTCGAACGTAATAATCTCCATTCGATTGCGGCAAGAAGGTCGCTCCGTTTGCCCCACTAATTGGATTCATGTTTGCGTCCAACCATTCATACGTGAAGGTTCCCGCAGGCGTTGCTGCTTCGAGCTCACCAGCAGTGTTCTGAGAAATCGTTGGTTTACCGGGTGCCGGTTGTACACTAATTGCACGTTGTTTTGTCCGCGAGCAACCTGTAGTAACATCCGTGTATGTGTAATAAACCCAATGAGAGCCAACTCCCGCCGTTGCTGGGTAAATGCTATCATTGACTATACCAGAACCGCTATACACACCGCCAGCAGGCTGGCCGCCTGAAAGAAGTTTAGGCCCATCCAATTCACAAACATAACCTTGCGAACCAAGTGTAACAGCAGGAAGGCTGTTCACTGATAAGATGGTGGAGTCGGCTACTACCGGATTAGCGACACAATCGTCTGCGCTTATCATTTCTACTTTAAGTACGTCGTTATTTGCGAAAGTACCTCCATACGTGAATGTATTGCTTGCGACCACTGAACCGTTCAGGATCCAATTTATTGTTGGATTCAATCCACCATTGGTTGGTGTTGCCGTAAATGTTGCGCTATCGCCATTACAGAGTGCAGCAGATACTGAGCTCGTAAGTGCTATACCCGCTGAAGGGGCATTGATGATGGTTACATAGTTAGATAGTACTGTTGAGTCCACCCCCGCTGCATTAGCTACTACTAATTTAACATCATAAGTTCCTGGAGTCGCGTAAGTCACTGATGGATTCGCAGAAGTGCTGGTGCTCGGTGTTCCGCCTTGGAAAGACCACAAGCGCGATGCTACAGACGGTGCTGTATAGTCATAGAATTGTAATGTCTTCCCTGTACAGCCGGCAGTATCACCCGTGAAAGCAGCCACTGGAGGGAATAGAGCTTGGCCAGAAATATTAATATTATCTAGATAGATATTATTGCCATAGCCATTCACTGCGACGAATTTAACCCGGACCCCAGCAGTACCGCTGTACGCGTCTAAATCAATAGTCGGGCAGGTTACGGAAGAAGAACCATGACACCAATAGGTAGAATCTGCAGGTGCAAAAGCAGATGTCACTGCCCCAGCTGTAGTGAAACTGGCATCAGAACCGTCGTAAGCCGCCACTAAATCCCAAGTTGATCCGCAATCGTCACTCACGTAAACCTTTAAACTATCCTTGTATCCGCTGGAATAATACGCTGAGGCATATTCAAATTCTAGGTTAATTAACGTATCGTTCGTAAAGTCAAGCGCAGGACTTATTAATTCATCTAAAGCGCCCATGGTACTGTAGGAATAATGATTGATAGTCATCGCAGTACTTCCTGGGCTTGTTCCATTTACTGTCGCAGCAGACCAGGTGATTCCAGCATCAGGATTAGCAATCTCCCAACCGGAGAGCCCAGACTCGAAGTCTTCAATAAAAGGTAACGGTGTACCACCCACTCCTAGAATCTGAAATGCTGTTGTATCGTCCGTTCCGTAATTATTGCTTGCCGTTAAGGTCACCGTATATGCACCTGTTGCGTTAAAGACCACTTTTGGGAATTGGGAACTATCGCTGGTCCCTCCTGTAAAGCTGTAAGTTGAGGGTGTAATCTGCCAATACCAGGAAGTAGGAAGTCCGCTGGATAAGTCCGTAAGCGAAACAGTATCGCCCAAAGAACAGCTAGACAAGGGATCTGCTGTAAAGGATGCAACCGGTGCATTCGTAAAGCCCGTCATTAATGGGCTTTGCCAAACACCACGTCCAAACGTGCCGATACGAATAAGGGCATCGTCTGCATAAATCTCAATGTCCGAAACAATGACGTTCGGCAAGTCTTTATTAAAACTGATCCAATTCGAAAAATTGGAGCTCGTATAGTACATACCTATATCTGTACCTACATAAATACCATCACTAGAGCCCCCTTCAAAAGCTACTGCCGTAGCCGGAACATTAGGCAAACCTGAACTTAGGTTAGACCATGTTGAACCTGCATTAAAGGATTCCATCACCTTTCTATTACCTGCATAACCGCTAATAGAAATCACGATATGCTCTTCATCGTTAGGATCAATAGCTACGCCTGAAATATTATTAGGAGATGGGCTCATCGAGCCGGAAGGAGTAATGCTAGACCAACTACTTCCACCATTTGTAGAGACGTAGATATTACTGTTTATGAGCGTATAAATATAATTCGTGTTCGACGGGGCTACCTCAAATTCGTCTATGTTAGAATTACCGCTAATATTGTTTGAAGAGGTAGCTGACCAGGAACCTCCCGCATTCGTGGATTTCCATATTTTCTTGAAACCTGCGTAAACGGTGTTCGTAGTTACTGGATCTGTATTAAAAGGCGTTACCCAGTTTCCTGAGCCCGAAACAGATAATGTATTTATAGAACTGAAAAAGCCACCGCCATTTGTGCTCTTATAAAAATCTCCATAGTAAACTGAAGTATACATGAGGTTATCGTTCACCGCATCTACACCATTGTCCATTCCGTCACCACCTGTGACTTCAGACCAATTCACGGTCGTACTGCGCAAATGGGAGCCGTTGTCTTGAGCACCCGCTAAAATAACCGCGGTATCAGAAGTGCTCTGACTAATTTTATAGTATTGCGTGATATTCATCCCGTCGTTCAAATCACTCCAAGAACTTCCACTGTTTGTAGTTTTATAAACACCGCCATCGGTTCCTACGTACAATTCAGAGGTACCCGGTCTAAAATCCGCATGGTGGTGATCCGCATGAACGTAGGGCGTTGATCCTGCACCGTACCAGTGTCCCACGCAAGTCCAGTTGGTACCGCCGTTGGTTGACTTCCATATGTTCACACCGCCCACGTAAATGGTGTTTTCAGAATTGGGATCACATGCAATGGTTAAATCGTACCACGCTTGACCACCAGAGCCTGAACCGCTATTTGACCAACCCATAATATTGGGCGTAGAACTCATCAGAGTCCAGTTTGACCCACCATTTGTAGAGCGATAGAGACCACCAAAACCGTAATTTGAATCGCCGTAAACAAGGTATACCTTACCTGGAGCTGAGCTTACCGCAACCTCACAGCGGTACTTACCACTTGTTGGAAGGCCGTTGGACATCTGTGACCAGGTATCTCCAGCGTCAAGTGAACGGTATAGTTTTGGACTAGAACCGTTTGTAGTAGCAAAAACAGTATCTCCGTGGCCCATGCGCATTCCATAAAAAGAACCGCTCTGTTCGAGAGTGAAGTTCTGACCGTAGTTGGTACTGCGGTAAACTCCTGCGTTCGTAGCCGCCATAACTATATGTGTACTGTCTGGATGCACGACAATACGTGCTATTCTATAGTTCTGAGAGGTAGACCATGACAAAGAAGTCGTGTTCCATGTGATTCCACCATCCGTAGACTTTAATAGACCGAAGCTATACGTGTCAGCAGCATCACGATCACCTGTTGCGAGGTACATGGTATCCGGGTGTAGAGGATCAATGGCTAGATCACTAACACCTAGGTTGGTGAGCTCGTCTGTAAACGTGGTCCAACTTTGACCGTCATCGTAACTTACCCAAAGGCCGCCTGCTGGGGCGCCGGCATAAATGGTATCGTGATGATTAGGGTGAAAGGCTACTCCGTTGATGCGACCAATTCCTCCACCTGAGGGAGCATTCACCGGCCCCATGACTGACCACTCGCCATATTCTGTTGTAGTAGATGCCTGTTGCTGCTGAATGGCTCGGTACAAAACGGATGGATGTGGGCGAACACCAGATTCACCAACACGCTCTTCCATCATGTATTCCCAGCGCTTGAATTGCTTCCAGCCGTGCCCTTTTTCATAGGGCTTACCATCAAATTCAGCATTGAATTTATCCACTACCGTATGAAAATTCACGCGGTAATCTTGCATAGCTTCTACCCATGTCATCGACGAAATATCCGATGGGGTGAGCGTTGACGGCTCACGATTTTGAGCTGAGACTTGTAAGAAGGTGGCGGTAAAGGCTACTGAAATTAATAAGCTACGTAGCATGTTAGGGTTTTTAAGGGACCCTAATTTAATCAAAATGTATAATTCTACTCTTCTGTTTGCGCAGTAGTTATCAGCATTAACTCATTGAGCTGAACCGTATCGATAGTTGCTGGTGCATCTATCATCACATCTCTGCCGGAATTGTTCTTTGGGAAAGCAATGAAATCACGAATAACCTCAGCACCGCCAAGGATAGCCACCAATCGGTCAAAACCGAAAGCCAATCCACCGTGCGGAGGTGCACCGTATTCAAAGGCGCTCATCAAGAAGCCGAATTGCTTCTCTGCCTCTTCCTTACTAAATCCAAGCAAATCAAACATGCGGCTTTGCAGTGCTCTGTCGTGGATACGAATAGAACCACCACCGATTTCATTACCGTTCAATACAAGGTCGTAAGCGTTTGCACGAACCTTACCCGGTTCAGTATCAATCAAGGCAATATCCTCAGGCTTTGGAGAGGTAAACGGGTGGTGCATCGCGTGGTAACGCTCCGTTTCATCATCCCATTCCAATAGTGGGAAATCCATTACCCACAGCGGTGCAAATACCTCAGGGTTTCTCTGCCCCATATCCTCTGCAATATGCAGACGCAATTCAGAAGTTGCCTTGCGTGTTAAACGCTCTTCACCTGCTAAAATCAAAATCAAATCACCCGGCTTCGCATCAGTAGCATTCGCCCATTCAGCTTGTTGTTCTTGTGTATAAAATTTATCTACAGAGCTCTTGTAGGTGCCGTCCTCATTAACTTTACAGTACACCATGCCCTTCATGCCGATATCTGGGCGTTTCACCCAATCAGTCAATTTATCGATCTGCTTGCGCGTCCATGACGCTGCACCTGGAACCGCAATACCCAAAACCGTCTCGGCTTGGTCAAAAACCATGAAACCTAGATTTTGAGTGAGTGCATTTAGGTTGGCCAACTCCATCCCAAAACGAATATCTGGCTTGTCATTTCCATAGCGCTCCATCGCTTCTGCATAGGTCATGCGTGGTACGCTGTCGATAGCCACGTTTTTCACTTCCTTGAGCAAATGCAACAAAAGACCTTCGAACGTATTTAAAATATCTTCTTGCTCTACGAAGGCCATCTCACAGTCAATCTGCGTAAACTCTGGCTGACGGTCTGCACGTAAATCTTCGTCACGGAAACAACGCGTGATTTGGTAGTATTTATCGTACCCACTGACCATCAAGAGCTGCTTAAACGTTTGAGGGCTCTGAGGTAATGCGTAGAATTTGCCTTCTTGCATACGCGAAGGCACTACAAAATCGCGGGCACCTTCTGGTGTAGATTTTATCAAGAACGGCGTCTCGATATCCATGAAGCCTTGTGCGTCTAGATACTTGCGTACCTCGATATTCACACGGTTTCGAAGAGCCAAGTTTCTTTGTAGCGGCCCACGGCGTAAGTCTAAATAGCGGTACTTCATACGAAGCTCCTCGCCACCATCACTTTCCTCTTCAATAGTGAACGGCGGGGTATTCGCTGCGTTTAATACTACGAGCTTTATACTCTTAATCTCCACGTCTCCTGTAGAAATTTTGGCATTCTTGCTGTGGCGCTCAATTACCTCGCCTTCGATTTGTACGACCCACTCACGGCCCAAACTACGTGCTGCTTTCAATAGCTCCGCATCCCATTCCTCGTTAAACGCAATTTGCGTAATACCATATCGGTCACGTAAATCTAAGAAGGTCATGCCGCCTAATTCGCGCGAGCGCTGAACCCAACCGGCGAGCGTTACTGTTTGTCCTATGTGTGATGCGCGCAATTCGCCGCAAGTATGAGATCTGTACATCTTTGATGGTGTTTGAACCGCAAAAATAGCCAAACTTGTGGGCCAATTCCCTATTTTGCGCAGAAGATGATAGACCTAAACGATCACAACATATATATGCGGGCTGCTTTGGCTGAAGCTCGGGTTGCGGCAGCGGCAGGAGAAGTCCCAGTTGGAGCGGTAATCGTAGCTGGTGGACGCATCATAGCACGCAGCCACAACCTAACGGAATTACTTACAGACGTGACGGCACATGCTGAAATTCAAGCAATTACTGCTGCAAGCAATTATCTCGGCAATAAATACCTTCAAAAATGTACCCTGTACGTCACGCTCGAGCCCTGTCCCATGTGTGCCGGAGCCCTGTTTTGGTCACAAATGGAACATGTGGTTTACGGAGCTAGCGATGCTAAACGTGGATACCAAAAACACGGCGGTCCTATGCATCCAAAAACTAAAATAACCAGTGGCGTAATGGCAGAGGAATGTGCCCAATTACTCACCGATTTCTTCGCAAGCAAACGAAACTAAACCGCGCCATGATTCTTAGCACAACGGACATCATTGTTCTCGTCCTTCTTCTTTTATCGACTGTTTTAATTGGTCTATATTTTGGTCGAAGTAAAAAGAAAACGCTCAGTGAATACTTCTTAGGAGGCCGCTCCCTTCCTTGGTACATCGCAGGGATTTCTATGGTCGCTACCACCTTTGCCGCAGATACCCCTTTAGCGGTAACTGAACTCGTAGGCCAGTATGGTATTAGCGGGAACTGGCTTTGGTGGAACTTACTAGCAGGCGGCATGTTGACCACCGTGTTTTTTGCCCGATTGTGGCGTCGCTCTGGACTCACTACTGAAGTTGAGTTTATTGAATTTAGATACTCCGGGCGTCCAGCCGCTTTGCTTCGTGGATTTAAAGCCATTTATCTCGGAGGCATTATGAACGTGCTCATCATGGGCTGGGTTAATGTTGCAATGATTACGCTTCTCGAAGGTTTCTTTGGAATGACTCATGAATCAGCATTTGTGTGGACAGGCGTTGCTCTGCTTATTGTAGTCTTTTATGTCAGTTTTTCGGGACTCAAGGGAGTAGTATATACCGATGTATTCCAATTCGTATTAGCCATGTCCGGCTCTATCGCCTTAGCCTATTACGTATTAAAAGCCCCAGAAATTGGTGGCCTTGCAGGCCTACGCGCCGCACTCCCTGAGGAGACTTTCTCTTTTCTCCCTTCTGTAGGTGAGGGAGGTGCTGGAGGGCGCTACCAGATCTCGTTGGCCTCCTTCCTTGCCTTCTTCGGAATGGTGTGGTGGACCTCTTGGTACCCAGGAGCAGAACCAGGTGGCGGAGGTTACAGCGCGCAACGTATGCTCTCTACTAAGGACGAACGCAGTTCCTTTTTAGCGAGCGCACTTTTTCAAATTGGCCACTACGCAGTGCGCCCTTGGCCATGGATTATCGTCGCATTAAGTGCCATTGCATTGTATGGTGGTCAAAACAATCTTGCAGAACAAACTCCAGATTTTATTAACTATGAATGCCTCACAGGCGTCTATGAATGTGAACCGCTTACTAGCCAACAACAAACTGAATATGCACAATGGGTCGCCACATGGGAACCTATTTATGGAGACCGGCTTCCAGAAGCATTGAAGTACCAGCAAGACTATAGATTTGGGTACATCTTCATCATGCGCGATTACCTCCCTAAAGGAATTTTAGGAATGCTGCTTGCCTCTTTCTTCGCTGCTTATATGTCCACGATGTCTACTCAATTAAATTGGGGAGCATCCTATTTAATCAATGACTTCTATTTGCGCTTTCTTAGACCCAACGCGCCACGTCGCTTAAGTCTAAGCATTTCGAGAGCGACCACTCTTTTACTGGCGTTTTTAGGTCTCCTGATTACCTCGCAAATGAACAGCATCGCTGGTGTTTGGCAGTTTATCATGGAATGTGGGGCAGGATTGGGCTTAGTGCTGATTTTACGTTGGTATTGGTGGCGCATCAATGCGTGGGCGGAAATTACTGCGACGGTAGCGCCATTTATCGCTTACGCCATTGCCCATTACGGATTAGCTTGGGCGTTTCCCAATAGCTTTTTCTTCACCGTTGGCTTTACTACCATCGCATGGTTGTTAACGATGTACATAACCGCTCCAGAATCTAGCAGTACACTCGTAGAGTTTTACGCCAAAGTTCGACCCGGTGGAGCCTGGAAGCCCGTTGCTTGGAAAGTTGCAGATGATCCTGAGATTAAGGACGGCCCCGCAACACCGCTGCTAATGCTATACTGGCTAGGGGGTATCGCAGCCGTTTATGGCGCGTTATTCTTAGTAGGAGCGTTACTCTTTAAATGGTAGCATCGTGCTTTAGTCAAAAGTGAAAGCAAAAAAAATCCCCCGGGCGCGTTGCGCCCGGGGGATTATATATGCTAAAAAATTGCGACTTAGAGTGTACGCTTGACCTCTGTGAATCCAAAGGCTTCCACGACATCTCCAACCTTAATGTCATTAAACTTTTCAATATTTAAACCACATTCAAAGCCTTGACGAACTTCTTTTGCATCGTCCTTGAAACGCTTGAGTGAGCCCAGTTTTCCGGTGTAAACAACTACACCATCACGAATGATGCGGACATCATTACTACGCTCAATCACACCATCAGTGACCATACATCCTGCGATGGTTCCAACTTTAGAAATCTTAAACGTTTCACGAATCTCAGCCGTACCCATAATCTCTTCTTTGACCTCAGCAGAAAGCATGCCTTCCATGGCATCGCGAATTTCATTGATGGCATCATAGATGATGGAATACATGCGGATTTCTACTTCTTCCTTCTCTGCAAGCTTGCGTGCTTGTGCAGAAGGGCGAACCTGGAAACCAACTAATATGGCTTGTGAAGCTGTCGCTAACAATACGTCACTTTCAGAAATCTGACCCACACCCTTGTGAATGATGTTTACTTGAATTTCTTCAGTGGTTAATTTTTGCAGGGAATCAGAAAGCGCTTCAACCGAACCGTCCACATCACCCTTAAGGATAATATTGAGCTCTTGGAAGTCTCCTACCTTTAAACGGCGTCCGATTTCTTCTAGCGTCATCTGTTTCTGGGAACGAACACTTTGCTCACGCTGCAACTGCAGACGTTTTTGTGCAATTTGCTTCGCCTCTCTTTCGTCGTCCATGATGATGAAACGATCTCCAGAAGTTGGCGCTCCGTCCAAACCTAATAGATTCACTGGGGTTGAAGGACCGGCTACTTTAATGCGATTGCCACGTTCATCCAGCATGGCTTTTACTTTACCACTATGTTGACCGGCGAGTACGTAATCCCCCACCTTCATGGTTCCCGACTGAATCAATGCAGTACACATATATCCGCGCCCTTTATCTAACGAGGCTTCGACAATAGTACCGCTTGCATTCTTAGTAGGATTGGCTTTCAAATCAAGCATTTCTGCTTCTAAGATTACCTTATCCAGTAGTTCTTCAATGTTCAGACCCGTTTTAGCCGAAATCTCTTGACACTGCACGCTACCGCCCCAATCTTCAACTAGAACATTCTCTTGCGACAATTGCTCTTTAATCTTGCTCGGATTTGCCACATCACGGTCAACTTTGTTTATCGCAATAACGATAGGTACACCTGCTGCTTGCGCGTGTGAAATGGCTTCTTTCGTTTGTGGCATAACTGCATCATCTGCCGCTACTACGATAATCGCGATATCCGTGACTTGCGCACCACGTGCACGCATCGCGGTAAAAGCCTCGTGACCTGGCGTATCTAAGAACGTAATGGTCTGTCCCGTATGTACTTTTACGCTATATGCTCCAATGTGCTGGGTAATACCACCTGCTTCACCGGCAATCACGTTTGCTTTACGTACATAATCTAATAAAGAAGTCTTACCGTGATCAACGTGTCCCATTACCGTTACAATCGGAGAACGCGGCTTTAGGTCTTCTTCTTTATCTTCTTCTTCAAGGAAGGTTTCAGTAACCTCTTCATCAACGAAGTTGACACTAAAGCCAAACTCCTCTGCCACCATCTCGAGCATCTCTGCATCCAAACGCTGGTTCATCGTTACCATCACACCTACACCCATCAATGAACCAATGACTTCGTTCACTGACACATCCATCATGTTCGCAAGCTCAGTAACAGTAACGAATTCCGTTACCTGTAATACTTTGCTTTCTTCCGCTGCTTGAATATCCGCGAGTTCTTCTCTTTCACGGCGTTCAGCACGCTTATCACGACGAATTTTAGCGCCTTTATTTTTCTTTCCAGAGGTAAGCTTTTCAAGAGTTTCCTTGATCTGCTTTTGGATTTGCTCGTCTGTTAACTCTTGCTTCGCAACAACAGGCTGCTTGCGACCGCGTCCACCAGCTGGACTTCTCTTCTGAGGACCGCGCGTATTGTTGCGGTTTTTCGGATCATTTTGTGCGGGTGTCGCTCCACCTGGACCCTGCTTCTTTATGCGCGTACGCTTCTTCTTGTTCTCCTTTGGCTTTTCTACCGGGAGCACGATTTTCTGACCTGTGAATTTTGGTCCGTCAATCTTAACGTATTTGGTTGTGATCTCTTGATCCTGAGGCGTCTGTGGAGCCTCTTCTTTCGCAGGTGTTGGCTCAATCGGCTTAGGTACGTTTTGCGCACCAGCGCCTGAAGATTTTTTTGTTGGCGCTACCTTTTTAGGTTTCGCTGGCGCTTCCTTCTTCTTTGGCTTCTGGGCATCTAAATCGATCTTACCCATCACCTTTAGACCACCATTGTCCTCTGGAGTAACTTCTTCGCTCGGCTCATTTGGTGCCTCGACCTCTGTCGCTGCTTCGGCTGCTTTCGAAGATACTGGAACCTCTTCTGCAACAGGTTCAGGCTTTTCAGGAGCGACTTCTTTTGGAGCTTCTACCAAAGAGGCTTGCTCGACAGGTGCAGGGGCGGCCGCTTCAGCGGGCGCTTCAATCGTATCCTGCGTCCCCCTTAGAATTTCTTTTTCCTCCTTCACTTGCTGACTTACCTCTTCTGAGCGCTTTTTACGCGCAAGGTCATCGGCAAACGCCGTCATCAAAACCTCGTACTGATCGTTCGTGATTTTATAGTTGCGATTGTTTGGAATTTCATGGCCATGTTTAGCCAATTCCTCCACCGCACGGTCTAAGGAAATGTTAAGCTCTTTTGTCGCTTTACTTAATCTGACGCTACTCATAGAGTGTCTTTAGGTGTTTTCTTATTCTTCGTCTTCGAATTCTTTCTGAAGTACGTTTAGGATGTGCTCTGCAGTCTCAACTTCCAAATCTGCGCGTGAAACCAATTCCTCTTTGGTCAATTTCAATACGCTCTTTGCAGTGTCGCATCCAATCTTTTTCAATTCTGCGATCACCCATGCTTCAATCTCATCAGAGAATTGATCCAATTCGATATCGTCTTCAATTTCAATATCGTCGCGGTAGACGTCAATCTCCATACTGACCAATTTACTGGCAAGACGGATGTTAGTACCACCACGACCGATAGCCAAACTCACCTGATCTGGCGCTAAGAAAGCCTCAACACGACCGGCTTCCTCATCAATATTGAGGCTGGTCACTTTTGCAGGGCTTAATGCACGCTGGATGTACAACTGTAAGTTTGTGGTATAATTAATTACATCTATATTCTCATTGCGCAATTCACGAACAATGGAATGAATACGTGAACCTTTCATACCTACACAGGCACCTACAGGATCTATTCTATCGTCGTACGATTCTACTGCAACTTTCGCCTTTTCTCCTGGGATACGAACCACACCCTTGATAGTGATTAAACCGTCGTATACCTCAGGTATTTCTTGCTCAAATAATTTCGCCAAGAAACGCTCATCCGTACGAGACATGATCACCACTGGTTTTGTTCCACGGAATACCACTTCTTTAACAACGGCACGGATAGGATCGCCTTTACGGAAGAACTCGCGCTCACCAATCATTTGATCTTTCGGAAGAATCAGCTCATTTCCTTCGTCGTCGTAAACGATGACTTCTCGGTGACGCACGTGGTGCACTTCACCTGTAATGATTTCACCTTCTAAATCTTTGTAACGCTTGAACAGTTCAGAGCTATCATGCTCTTGAATACGACTCACTAGGTTTTGACGGAATGCCAAAATAAATCTGCGTCCTAAATCGATTAATTTAACCTCTTCGGAAACTTCTTCACCTACTTCGTAATCTGGCTCGATTTTCAATGCTGCGCTAAGTTCGATTTCCATATTATCGTCCTCCACTGCACCGTCTTCAACTACCGTACGGTTGCGCCAAATCTCCAAATCACCCTTATCTGGGTTAACAATCACATCAAAGTTCTCATCGTCTTCGTACTTCTTACGCAATTGATTGCGAAAGGCCTCTTCGATGAATGCCATGAGCGTAATTCTGTCGATATTTTTCTCCTCCTTAAACGCGAGGAAGCTTTCAATAATCGCCTGATTTTCCATTGTTTATATCTGAATAATCCTATTTAAACTTAACTGCCACTTTTGCTTCAGTAAGCGCCGTGAATTCAATTTTTAATTCTTTATTGGGGTCACTCTTCTTTTTCTGTGGTACACTGAGCACGATGTACTCCTCTGCTACCTCGATGAGTTGACCTTCGTCCGCTCTATCATCGTATTTCACTTTCAAAAAGCGACCTTCATTCTTTTTGTACTGACGCCAAATTTTAAGGGGGCGCGTTAAATCTGGGCTACTTACCGTTAGATTAAAATCTTCATCATCTCGGTCTAGTAAAGATTCTACCTTGCGATTGATCATTTTGATTTGCTCAATGGTCAATCCGGCATCCGCATCTACGTAAGCAACAATAACGTTGTTGGGCTTGATTTCGAGATCGACCAAAAAGGCGTCGTTTTCATCTGCCGCCGTCGTTAACGCTTTTGATACTTTGTCGTATTCCATAAATTACCGCCAATAAAAGAGGGGACTCGAGGTCCCCCTTTTGTACGTCAAAAAGTTTTGACAAATATAGACATTTATTTTATTGACAGCACACTGTGAATAACCACAAGCCTAAATACTTAAGATTTTGCGTTTTTAAGTGATTAATACGCTCTCAATCGATTCACTTTAAGCATTTTCACTAAATTAGGCGTTCGCTTACATGTCAATTATGAACAAAACCATTAGTATTCTCGTAGTGGACGATCACCCTATCGTACGAGGAGGCATTAAAACCATGCTGGAAATGGGCAAGTTTGAGTCGTATTCGTTCCAAGTTAAAGAGGCCGGAAACATTCTAGACGCCCTAAAATTAGCCGATCAATATGCTTTTCATTTAATCGTCACGGATTCGCAATTGGGAAAGCATTCAGGTGCAGAACTCACGAAATCTTTATTGCGCTTATCGCCCGAACAGTCAGTCTTAGGATTTTCAGAATCGGACGACATGAATGTCGTAGAGCACATGCTGAAAGCTGGAGCTAAGGGATTTATTAAAAAGAGTGTCGATACCGGTGAGCTGATAAAAGCCATCACAGCCATTCTAGAAGGACGCCTGTATTATGCGCTCGATATTGCCAATTCGCTCATTGAACGCAGGATTTTAGGCAAGACATTCGCTGAATTTCACAGTAATAACCCGGCAGTTGCACGATTGAGCAAACGAGAGATAGAAATTCTCAAATACATCGCGGATCAATTGACCAATGAAGAAATTTCTAAAAAACTCTTCTTATCCAAACGTACCATCGACAACCATCGACAAAACATTTTAAATAAATTAGGAATGAACAACACCGCCGGTCTAGTGCGCTTCGCAGTAGAAAACGGATTGCTTCACTAAGCTTCTTCTCAGCTACAATAAAAAAAGCGCGCCCGATGGGCGCACTTTTTTTTGGGGTAAAGGCTAAAAAAATCCCCCGGGCGCGATGCGCCCGGGGGATCTCTTATTTAAGTAGATCGGTATCGTTTATTCAACAATTATCTTTAGTGTTTTCGTTGCGCCCTTCGCGTTAGCGATGTTCACATAATACATACCGCTCACCATATTATTGCGCTCCAAAGTGATATCACCTTGTACGTTATCGAAACCTGCAACCACACGACCAGTGATATCGAATACACGAACTGAATAACGTCCTGCGCCTAAAGCGATGGTTGCGTTTTCGTTCATTGGGTTAGGACGAACACTGACACCTATAAGCGCGTCTTCTTCAACAGAGATGAATGAACACTGACCAAAGATGTGCTGTACAGTATCTGCGCTACCTGAACGCGCGAAGAAACGGTTGTATCCACCTACGCCATTATCAACACCACAATCCATAGGAACCGGCTCGTGGTTTGAACTATTGCTTGGGTCACCATTTGAGAAACGGTATTCCATAGTACCTGGACAGAAGTTTACTTCCGTAGCAATGTACTGACCTGCAACAGAATGAGGAACCATAGGAACGGCATTTGCATCCCACTGAGTGAAGGCGCCCATTAAATAAATGGTATCTGCAGGAGTAAATGCTGCTTGTGTAAAGTCAACGATGAATGTAACATCCGCCGTAGCTGGAACAGCCGCACAAGGACCATACGTATCGTTACCGAAACAACGGGTTGCAACTGTAGAATCAGAGCTCACAGTAACGATTTTGTTACCACCGCCTTCCCAGTTGGTATTACCGTTTTCGTGGAAACGTGCCTTGAACTGGAAATCGCCTGAATCTACATCAGTGTAAGAAATCGAATAAACACCGTCACCGTCTGGATCCGTCATCAATTCACCACCCCAGCCGTTTATTGGGCCGGCAAGTGTAACGGAGTCTACAGTACCACATGCTGCGATAGAACTCACATCAACATTTACTGTGATATCATAAGTAGATACTACCATACAAGGGCCACACATATTGTAACACACCTCGTACATACCGCTGACTGTATCGGTATAGAAACGGTTATCGCCTTGATTAATACCAGCTGTAGATGCTTGACACGCAGAAGGTACAGACTCAACATCACTCCAAGAATTACCGTTTAGAAACTTAAAATAGGTAGAATCCGTTTTGCCGACATAAGCGATGTAACGGTATACACCGTCAAAGTTTACCATCTGAGTTTTGGCTGGGTCCCAACCTTGAAAGTTTCCAGCAACATGCGCAGAGTCCGCGCTTATCGTTTGTAAAGCATAATCCACTTTAAATTGAATGGCTTTCTGTCCAGCTGGTGCAGCACCAGCGAACATAACCGCAGGAAGGGTCGTGTCGGAAGAGATGACCGCCCAACGGTTACCGTTACCGTTCGTTCCAACGTTTACTGCAGTAGGAACACTTTCGTCGTCGCCCCAAGCATTACCGTTAAGAAATTTATATTCCAATTGACCGGGAGATACACTCACTGTAGTGGAATAAATTGAAGACGTGCCGACTTGCGTTAAACCGGTCGTTGAAGGCGACCAGCTCTGGAAAGATCCTGCTACATGTACACCGTTCGAATTCGCAGAAGCAGATCCTAAATCCACTTGGAAGGTAACGCTGTGCGTTTGAGCAAATGCAGTTACACCCAAAAAGAGTGCGACTGCTAAAGCGTAGAATTTTTTCATAATTATGATAGATTATTATTAAATGTACTTAGTACTCTTCAAAGTTAAGCCAAACAGATACTGGTGTTTAGCCGTTTTTTAACCACATTCTTGCAGATTAATACAACAAACCATGAATTCGCATGGAATTCTATTTTTAGTAGGTACAAAACAGAGGACACTATATCTCCCTAATTATACCCTAATCATCCTTTTTTTTGATACCTTACAGTCAAGAAATGCGTTATTAGTCATTCGACGGTCTAAGCCAATTAGCTACTTGTTATTTGTATCGCCGCAATAACGCATTTGATAAAGCACGCTTGGTTAAACGAGAACGATTAGAATGAAGGCCACTATTGAAAATATCCGCATTGCCGAACAGGACCGTAGCTACAATAGCTATGTCTTGGCGCAAAAGGCTGGTCAAAATTTTCCGTCCATTTTTACCGATTATTGGCATTACCACCCGGAAATTGAAATCACCTACATAGTCAAAGGCAAAGGCCTTGCCTTCATCGGAAATAAAACGATAGAGTTTGAGCCAGGGCAAGCGTTCCTCCTGGGCCCTTATCTACCGCATAACTTTGTCAGTACTGAGGAAGAAGAAGTTCAAATGGAGAAGGAATGCTGGGGACTCCAGTTCACACAAGAGTGGCTTAACAGCTTTAAGGAAAGTGCCTCTCTTCAGCGCCTGTTCCGGGCCATGAGCTACGGCATTAATTTGGGTCAATTCAACAACGCCGAACACCAAGCCTTCACCACCATCGTCGGCAAAGACCCCCTCCGTAGTATTGGCGCGTTTTTCAACCTCATGGCCATGATCGCCGACCGGGCAGATTTCCTGACCGTCTCCACCAACAACGCCTACTCTAACGTTATGAGCCAAAAGCTCAGTCAACGAATGGAACGCGTCTCGAAACACATCCAAGACCACTACCAAAACACCATTACCCTAAGCGAAATCTCCGACATCGCTAGCATGACCGAACAAAGCTTCAGCCGATGGTTCCGCCAAACCTCTGGCCTGACATTCGTAGACTACCTCATGCAGCTGCGAACCACGGTCGCGAGTAACCTGCTTATCAACACAAATAAAGCGATGACAGAAGTAGCTGCAGAGAGCGGTTTCAACTCCAGTTCCTCTTTCAACCGCGCTTTCCTCAAAATAAAAGGTTGCTCTCCACGAGAATTTAGGAAGAAGAAAAAAATATAACCCTATAAAAAAGGCCTCGAAATCGGGGCCTTTTTTCTTTGCTATTCATTTCAATGAACAGAGATAAGCTTATGCCTTTACTCTAACGGCATATAAGTCACCGCATGCCTGTTTGTTATCAAGAGATTTGCCAAGCCCGCAATTACAAGGGATGTGCCTGCAAGTAACATTGCATTGATCGGCTCTGCTCCAAACAAATTCTTATAAATTACAGTCAAAGAGGTTGCCGCTACTATCTGCGGGATGACTATGAACATGTTGAAGATGCCCATGTACACCCCCATTTTATTTGGGTCTAAGGTTGAACTTAACATGGCGTACGGCATGGAAAGTATGGACCCCCAAGAAAAACCAATACAGACAAACGATAACGTTAACATTGACGGTTCTGTTATGAAGTACATACTTATGAAACCATATGCCCCAGCAAAAAGACTGAACATGTGAACGTACTTTCGGTTGATACGACGCTTCGCTGTCCACAGCGTTAAAAGCAATGCGAACAACATAGAACTCAAACCATAATTCCCCATATAAGAGCCCACTTGATTGGAAGCGTCATTGAATGCTCTATCCTCCAATTGGTACGCTTCTATCTGGGCAGCCGATGATACAGCGTATTCAATAGCCTCAGGTTTCGCAGCGCCATAAACGTGGTCGGTCAGAGCGGGATTCGCCATGGACCACATGCAAAAAAACGCGAACCAAGAAAAGAATTGGACCACGCCCAATTTCTTCATGGTTAAAGGCATGTTCCCAATATTTTTCCCAACCTCACGTAAAGTATTTACTAAGCCCGAATTTTCCTTCTGCTCGGCGCGAAATACCTCCATATCTTCAGGAGGATATTCATACGTCGTAAATACGGTATAGAGAATGGCCAGCAAGAAAATCACAGCGCCGATGCCAAAGGCAACCTTTACGGACATGGGAACAACTCCTGGATCCGCCTCATTACTCACGCCTAACGAACTGACTAAAAGGGGTAAGTTTGAGGCCACCCATGTGCTCACCCCAATAATCAAGGTTTGCACTACGAAACCAAAACTTCGCTGACTGTCCGGTAACTTATCAGCTACCAAGGCACGGAAGGGCTCCATAGATATGTTCATAGTCGCATCTAAAATCCAAAGTCCACCTGCAGCAATCCACAGCGCGGAACTGTGGGGTACAAAGAGTAAGGTTATAGAAGCCAGAATGGCACCAATTAAAAAATACGGACGACGACGACCAAAGCGTGGGTGCCAAGTATTGTCGCTCATTTGCCCAATAATCGGCTGAACGATCAACCCTGTGAGTGGCGCAGCAATCCATAAGAGCGGAAGACTGTGCTCATCGGCACCTAGGGTTTCAAAGATCCGACTCATAAAACCGCCTTGTAAGGCATAACCGAATTGGATTCCCAAAAAGCCAAAGCTCATGTTCCAAATCTGCCAAAAACTAAGTTTAGGTTTCTGTTGCATACGTTTCAATGAATTAGTCCACTAAAGAGAAAAAACCCGACCAAGGCCGGGTTTTAAGAGTTAATGCATTAAGGTTCTACTGACATTCGATTTGAACATTTACAGCCTCTGTTACGCGATCCGCTCCTGTAGCGAACACTTTTTTCATGGCAATAAACTCCAAATAATCAATGGTCTTAGTCGCAGGAACATTAAAGAATTCCTCGGGAATAAGACGCAATTGGAAATTTCCGTTGTCTAAATAATCCATCTGTAAGTCCGGATTACTTCCTACGTTGAAGGTATTCTCAATTTGATCAAAAGTCCCGTCTGTATAGGTGACTTTAGCGTACATGTAACAATCATCAGAAGCCAAATTTTGCATGCTCGACTTCTGTTCACGCCAATTTTCATAACGCAAGGTCAGCACATCATCTGCCATAACCTTCGTTGGAAAATGGTAGAATGGGTTGCGCTCTGTAGCAGGAGGGTCGATAAC
>Ga0228626_1000303_pt1 | contig 22537 bp, 19 predicted proteins | sample 31DmetaG_FD_183028 | JGI IMG/M metagenome (GOLD analysis project Ga0228626, IMG submission 183028) | Seawater microbial communities from Monterey Bay, California, United States - 31D | ecosystem: Environmental > Aquatic > Marine > Coastal | place: USA: California | collected 2016-10-26
GCGCTGTCTGCCTTACTACGCGGCGAATACGATGAGTCGGCTCTCAGGGCAGTCGCGCCGGTGCTCTCGCTAGATGCGGATGCGATGATTTCGATGGCATTGCGTGCTTGGCAGCCTGAGCCGATCGAAGTCCCTGGCTTACGTTGCTACAATACCGCATTTCCTGTCGACGGGTATCAGGAAATGACGGTGAATAGTTATTTGTTATGGAGTCCGCAGACCAAGGTGGCGGTGGCGTTTGATACCGGCGTCAATGCCGAGGCCATGCGTGCCGACATCGGTGAGCTGGGCTTGGATCTCCAAGCCTTAGTCATCACCCATTCGCATCGTGATCATGTTGAGGCGTATGATCAGCTGTTAGCGGGGATCGAGGGAGGCACGGCTTTTGCACCTAAGCTTGAGCCGTATGCGGAGGCCGACTTGCTTGAGCATGGTGATTGGCTTGAGTTTGACGGATTTGAGGTACAAGCGCGGCAGACCAATGGTCACTCGCCGGGTGGCATGAGCTATGTGGTCGAAGGGTTCGGGCCACTGATTGCAATCGTCGGCGATTCACTTTTTTGCCTCTCGCAGGGCGGTGCGCGCGCGCATTATGCGCAAGCACTTAAAAATAACCGTGAGCAAATACTGTCACTGCCAGAACCCACTATCATTTGTCCAGGACATGGGCCAATGACTACGGTTGCTAACGAACAAGCGCACAATCCGTTTTTTCCGGAGTTCAAATAAGTCGCCTTATTCAACCGTGACTGGAATGACCAGCTCGGGGATATCAGTGGCGTTAATAAAGAGCTGGCCACTGCCGACTTTACCACCTTCGAGTGTGGCACTTACAGTGCGAGCACCTTCAGGAATGATGACCTCCGGCATGATAATGCAGTCAGGAATGTCGGTGGTGACATTGATATACAGTCCACCATAGGGAGCTGGGTTAGTCAGTGCAAAGGCCAAGGCAACACGCTGGCCAGACTGCAGGGTGAGCTTGCTCGGTAAGACGCTGAGCGGGTTGGCTCGATCAACGCGTAGGTAACCCGCTGTCTGTGCACGCGTGATACTCCGCACCTCGACCTTGTGACCGAAGCCGGGAGTTACTTCAGGTACAATGTATTGCAGCTCACTGGCGGAGATAAAAATCGTCTCAGCAGGCATGGAGCCGACAAATATGATGTCTGTTTCGGCAAATTTTTCGCCAAGTACGGAGGTGCGAGTGCCGATCGCCGCCCGCGGTGCTTGTAGCGACAGAGTGATTGGATTCGGTAGAATGACTCGGTATATGTCCGAGATGATCTGTACCTCTGCCAGTGATTGGTCGCGCGTCTTTTGGACGAAATTGAGCACGTAGTAGAAGCGAGTGAGCTCTTTGTCGCTAGGTGCTTGGTAGTTGTATTCGAATAGATTTGGCGAGTCGGCACTCAGAGTCATCGGGTTTTGTTGACCATCGATGACTACAAACGCTTCTAGGCTGTCAGCTTGTACCGCACTGTTTTTGAGTTCGGCCAGTGCGCTCAGTTTATAGGTGCCTGTTGGTGATGCCGGGAATGTCGGAGGCGTGGTATTGACAATTTTAACGCCACAACCAGCGAGGCAAATTATAAGAGCGAGTGAGGGGAGGAGTAAAATACGCTTGGCTTTCATAGAAAAATGTACGGAGAAGGTATGCCTCATCACTATGCACCTGCAAGAAAAAGAGCTGAAAACTATTGATCCCGCACAAAATGCGCTGGGTATTTATTGTCACGTGCCGTTTTGCGCGTCGACGTGCGATTTCTGTGCGTTTTATCAGGAGAAGCCACGTCGTGGTGATTTGGAACGCTATTTAGGCGCGATGGATCGTGAGTTTGATTGGATCCCACAGGATCGCCCAGTGGATACGGTTTTCTGGGGTGGAGGCACGCCGGGCCTGCTGTCCGCCAAGGATTTGGAGCGCTTAGGGCGCTCGATGCTCGATCGGCTAGGGTGTGCGCCAGCGGAATGGACGATTGAGATGGCACCTTCTACGGTGAAGGCGGATAAGTTAGGGGTATTACGCGATCTAGGAGTCACGCGAATTTCGATGGGCGTACAAAGTTTCGATGCAGGCTTACTGGAGTCGCTGGGGCGGCTACATCGCCCGAATCAGATTTATGGCGCATGGGAGCTGGTACAAGCTGCCGGCTTTGCACAGACCAATCTTGATTTGATGTTTGCAATACCCAATCAATCGATGGAGCAATGGGAGGCTGCGATACGCGAGGCTGCCCGATTGGGGCCGACGCATCTTTCGACGTATTGCCTAACTTTTGAGGAAGATACCGCGCTCTACGTTAAGCTCTCTGAAGGGAAACTAAAAATCGATGAAGCGCGGGAGTTGCGTTTCTATGAGCGTGGGTGGGAGTTGCTCGACGAGCTTGGATATAAACAATATGAAGTTTCAAATTTCTCAAAACCCAATGCTGAATGTATTCATAATATTAATACGTGGCGCATGACTGATTGGATTGGGTGTGGGCCATCGGCTGCGAGTCAATTTAACGGGGAGCGCTATCAGCGACCTGCGAATTTAGATGAGTGGGTGGCGGGGATCGAGTCTGGGCGGCCGCCCAAGACTGAAGTTGTGAGATTAGATGCCGAGATACTGATGGCAGATGCGGTGATCTTTGGTCTACGTATGAATGCGGGAATCGATCTTGCTAAGATTGCACAGCGCTTTCCAGCGCCCGAAGTTCTGAGTGTGATTGAGCCTTTGTTTGCGCGCTTCGAAGCTGAGGGACTATTGTTCCGTGAGGGTACACGTGCGTGGTTGACGCATCAGGGACGCTTAGTCTGCGATGCCATTGGCAGCGCTGTGTTGCAAGCAGTGGTATGAAGACTACGCGCACATTACTCGCATCTAGCCTTATCGCTACTTGTAGCGGCGTCTTAAATTAGTCGGTAAAATACCTAGTTCTTCGCGGTATTTCGCGACGGTGCGACGAGCGATCTTAATTTTCTTATCCGTGAGAATATTGACAATGCCTTGATCGCTGTAGGGCTTTGCTGGGTTTTCATCATCGATGATATGTTGAATCATATCTTTGATCGATTTATTAGATACCGACTCACCGCTGCCAGATTTGTAGCCTGGGGTGAAGAAATATTTAAAGGCAAATACGCCGTGTGGCGTGCGGATATATTTATTGGCGATTGCGCGACTGACGGTTGTCTCATGTACGCCGATGGCTTGGGCGATTGTATTCATCGTAAGTGGGCGCAGCTTAGCCACACCAACCGCGAAAAAATCGCTTTGTAATGTGAGGATTTCTTGTGTGATGCGCTCGATGGTTTGTTGCCGCTGCTCAATGGAGTTGATCAGGAATTTACCAGAACGCATGCGCTCAATCATGAATTCCTTCTCCTGTTTATTGAGTGAACCTTTGGCCAGCATCTCCTTGTAGGTACTGCTGATACGCAGGCGCGGGATATAATCGCTATTTAGTTTGATTTGCCACTCGTCATATTCGTCCTGAAAAACACTCACATCAGGTTCGATCACGGTGTTGCTGTCAGGACTGAAGCGCTTGCCGGGGGCAGGTTCGAGCGTGGCAATCTCCTCGATGGCATCTTGTATTTCGTCTGTTGTTGTGCCGAGCTTACGTCCTAGTTCTGGTATGCGGCGGCGAATTAGGAGTTGGAAGTGCTTACGCAGAATTTGTGCGGCGATGGAATCTCCCCGGCCTCGTAGCTCAAGCTGTGTGGCGAGGCAGTCTTGTGTGTCTGCAGTGCCAATCCCTTGTGGGTCAAAGGTTTTTAAGGTTTGGCTTGCTTGGCTAACTGCCTTGTAGGGAATACGACTGGTGAGCGCGATGTTAGAGATTGTTTCGGTTAGGAAGCCATTGTCATCGATACTGCCGATTAAATAGAATAGAGCCTCGCGCTCTTGTTTGGAACAGTCGGTGAGCTCGGCTTGCTCGATGAGGTGCTGTTGGAGCGACTGACTGGTCGTTAACGAGTTCATGAAATGCTCGCGGCGTTCGGCATCTTCAGACGTGTAGCTTTGACCCGTATTTTCTAACGCATAGTGCTCGCGCATATCTTCATTCATGCGTTCGAGTACGCTGAAATCTTCCGCGTTGAACTCCATCTCAGTGTCCTGTTCGAGTTCGTTCTGGTTCGGGTTTTCGCGCTGTTCTTCAACGCTGATGCTGTCGATCGCCAGTTCTTCAAGCAAAGGGTTAGCTTGTAGTTCCTCGAGGATAGAGGTTCGTAATTCGACTGCTGGAGCTTGTAAAATCTTCAGTGAGTTTCTCAGTTGTGGCGCAAGGACAAGCGACTGAGACTGCTTCTGGACTTGTTGGAATCCTTGGTTGCTCATGGCTGATACTTCGCTTGGTGATCTAGATTCTCTTCGTCTTGCTCTAGGCCAGGCGTCTCGCCTAGGTTCCACCGCATCGCAGTGCCACTACTGTTTTTGCCAAATAGGTCTGTTATATAACTCGCTAGCTTTTCATTGGTGGGCCCATAGCCGTCGCCGTAGAGGAATAGTTCCAGGGCGGTGAGCATTTGTTGGGCAGATTGAAAGCGTTTGCTGCGCTCGCGCTGAAAGGCATGCTGTAGAATATCATCAAGTCGTGGATCGAGGTCGCTGCGCATTTCGGTAAAATCTGGGATGGTGAGTCCGAGAATATTTTTGCGCGTGGCTTCTTCTGAATGGGTCTCAAAAATATTTTCGCCAAGCAGCATCTCAGCAAGAATAATGGCGCAACTGAAAAGGTCTGCGCGCGCGTCAGTGACCTCGCGGCGTGCTTGTTCGGGCGAGAGGTATTCATCTTTACCAGCGATCACTTCACCTTCCTTATTGTACATAAGGTCAAGTGCCTTTGCGATGCCGAAGTCGGTGAGTTTTACGTCACCTTCATAGGCTAAGATGATGTTTCTCGGATTCACATCACGATGAACAATGCCGAGTGGCCGACCAGTTTCATCGCATTTCTGGTGTGCGTGGGAGAGCCCTCTACAGACTCGTGATACGATAAAAACGGCCAAGTCTATTGGGATCCCTTGGTTGGTTTGAGTGTGGCGCTTGATGAAGTCTTCGAGAGTGATGCCATCGACAAACTCCATGGTGATGAAGTATTGCCCCTTGATCTCACCGAGTTGATAGGTTTGCACGATATTGGTGTGAATCAAGTCGGCCACTAGCCGAGCTTCGCCAATGAAATTATTACGAAAAGCCTCGATTTTAGAGTATTTTTCGCGGATTAGTTTGATCGCAACACGTTTGCTGAAAGGGCCAGCTCCCATTTGTTTGGCCTCATAGACAACGCCCATCCCACCTTCCGCTATCGTCTTGACGATTTCGAAATGCAGTTCGCTTTGTATCTTTTTTAGCTTTGTCACTCAGTGTGATAAAACACTTTGTTAAAACTTTTTCAAGTAATTAGTCAATCTAGCATGAGAATTGCTGCACTAATAATTCTGACTCATGTGTGAGTTGACAGATCGCGATAAGAGCATTTGTTGTAAGCGATGATCACATTGACAGACAGTGCCGTCGCACAGATACGGGAATTACAGGCAGAGAAGGCCACGGAGGGCCAAGTACTTCGTATTTTGGTGGAGGCTGGTGGTTGTTCAGGCTTCGAGTATGGCATGTCTTTTGACGATCAGAAAGACGACGACCAATTGTTTGAAAGCAATGGAATCAAATTTTTAGTGGATGCGACTAGCCTAGAGTATTTAGACGGCAGTGTCGTTGATTTTGATGATGGCTTGACGGGTAAAGGCTTCGAGGTGCGTAACCCGAATGCGTCCAGCACCTGTGGCTGTGGCCGCTCGTTTAATTAAGGTTCATCGTCATTTACCGGGGAGATACTATTCTGAGCCTAATGGAGCGGCTATTCTGTTGGGGAGGGTCGACCTCCGTGTCGACCACGGGTACTTGAAAATCACATAATAATCCAAGAGGTTCCAAAAGCGGATGGTCCTGCCAGACGCTCCCGCATCGGCAGCGGACCCAGATTATGCATTAAGCTGGGGATGTGCGGTGGTCTCTCACAAAGCGGACTAAGCTCGCTAAGTTATAGGAGCTTAACGGTTACGTTTTGCAGAAAATCTCGTCCGATTATAAATGGGCGACTTTTTTGAGTATTTCCCCGATCACGGGTCTTGGTCTTTGTGAGCTCAGTGAACTTTGTGAGAGATTGATTCTGTCATCAGTATGGGCAGTTCTATTGCATAAAGCGCGGAGGCGCGTGTTCACTCCGCGCCTCTGCGCCTCTGCGGGAAAACAGCAAGTCGTATTGGATTTTTTTGAGATTGGCTGGAGTGTCATTGTGCGCAGCGATTGTTCGGCAAGCTCACAGAGCAAACAGAATGATCTCGCGCAGAGGCGCGGAGGCGCAGGGCTTTTTGCAATAGGTCAGTATTGAATCATCGTCATTTGCGTGGGAGATCTGTCGGGGAGGGTCGACCTCCGTGTCGACCGCGGGTATTTTGGAAATCACATGACAATTATTCAGGATGCTCCAAAAGCGGATGATATTGTCGGACTTTTTCGCATCCTTAGCGGACTACACAGAGGTCGACCTCCCAAGAGCAAAAACAAATTCAACGCTCCCGACATAGATCAATGCCTTCCCCCGCAATCGACGATGAACCTTTTTAAGCCCTATGTTATTCGCTTATCCTACCAAGTGAAGCATGGTAGAGGATGGCATGAGTACACTGTTTAACCCGCGGCAGCTTCTGCGCAGCGGATGCCGTCGAGCGCAGCGCTGACAATACCGCCCGCGTAGCCGGCACCTTCGCCACAGGGGAATAGACCAGTGATTTCTGGGTGTTGGAGTGAATCTGCATCGCGCGGCACACGGACCGGTGAACTGGTGCGAGTTTCAAAGCCTATCAGATTACATTCCTCTGTAATATAGCCGCGCATTTGTTGGCCGAATAGTTTGAGCCCGCGGCGCATGCGAGAGGTAATCCACTCGGGCATGATTGCATCGAGTCGGGCACTTTGAATACCTGGGAAGTAACTCGTTTTAGGCAGATCTGCAGAAAGCGTACCCTCGAGAAAATCAGTCACCCGTTGTCCAGGTGCAATTTGTCCGCTGCCACCAGCTTGCTTGGCGGCTGTTTCGAGATGTTTTTGAAAGGCGATTCCAGCGAGTACGCCGTGCTCGGCTTTAAACGATTCGGTATCTTCCGGTTCGACGCTGACTACCATGCCGCTGTTGGCGAAGGGCGAGTCGCGCCGTGCGAGGCTCATGCCGTTGACAACGACTTCGTCATTTTCTGTCGCTGCTGGCACGATAAAGCCTCCAGGGCACATGCAAAAGGAGTGCACACCACGGTTATCAATCTTAGTTGCCAAGCGATAGCTGGCGGCTGGTAGCAAATTAGGGCGAGCTTGACCGATTGGGATGTGGTATTGTGCGCTGTCGATGAGCGGCTGCGGGTGTTCGATGCGCACCCCGACGGCAAAAGGTTTCTGCTCAAGACGTACGTCTTGGCTCTGTAGCTGCTGGTAGATATCGCGAGCGGAGTGACCTGTGGCCAGGATTACGCGGTCACTTAAAAACTCACGACCATCGAGAGTCGAGACACCGCGAATTTGGCCATCGTTGAGAATAAATTGGTTTACTTTAGTGCCGAAGTGGACTTCGCCGCCCGCGTCTAGAATCGATTGACGCATTGCCATCACCACCTTCGGCAACAGGTTAGAACCGATGTGTGGATGCGCATCGATGAGAATGCGTTCGGGTGCGCCGTGAGCGACGAGCGTTTCATAGATGTCGCGAATAGGGCCGCGTTTTTTGGCGCGGGTGTAGAGCTTGCCGTCAGAGAAGGTGCCGGCACCGCCTTCACCGAAGCAATAATTAGAGTCTTCGATTACAGTTCCTTTTTTAAGGATTGGGCCGAGGTCAAAACGGCGCGCGGAGGCGTCTTTGCCGCGCTCCAAGATGATTGGTCTAAGACCCAGTTCGAGCCCGCGCAGCGCTGCAAACATCCCCGCCGGGCCGCAGCCGATGATGATGACGGTTTTGGCTGATGGGGAAGCTGCCGTATAGTTTGCTTGTAGCTTTGGCTCTGCAGGTAGGGGCGCTCCGATGCCTACTTCGATCCGCAGTTGCACCTTGATTTGTTTTTGGCGTGCATCGATCGAGTGCTTGCGTAGGCGCATCTCTACGATTTTCGCCGGCTCAAGTTCCAACGTGGCTGCAATAGCCGATTTCCATGCATCTGGTTGTTCCGATGTTTCAAGCGGTAGCACGATGTCGACGAGTGGCGCTTGGGTCGGTTCTTTGTGTGTCGTGTCTGCCATATTCAGAGCTATGTATCTGTGCCAGATTTACAGCAGCTACAAGTAAGTTATTCATGCAGGATGCAATTGCTTTGCGCTGGCGCGGCATATTTGAGCGGAGTGCTGCTAGCCGCAAGAGTATCGATGTGGGGCTCAGTCCTGCGTATGATACTCGTCGTATTTCTTGGCATTGCCGCGCACTTGGTCGGCGGGATACTTAGCTTTGTTGTGTTCCAGCTTATCGAGGACAGCTTGGCTTAGGTCGATGTCTAGCTCGTGGCAAAGTAAGAGTAAGTAAGCGGCGATGTCAGCCACTTCGTGTTGTATTTGGGTGCGCTTGGACTGCAGTGTGGTGGCTAGCTCGGACCCGTTATGCCAAAGAAAAATTTCTTGTAGTTCAGACGCTTCGATCGAGAGCGCAGTAGCGAGGTCTTTCGGGTTATGGAATTGTTGCCAGTCGCGCTCGTTGCGAAAATCTAAAATCGCTTGGCTGAGTTCGGAGAGTCTATCGGGTTGCATCGGTGAGTGCTTATTTATATTCCTTTTTGATGTATGCAACGATAGAGGGGATCGCTTCTATCATGGAATCAAGACACGCTTGATAGGCATCAAAATTTTGTCCGTACGGGTCAGGGATTTGTTCGTCTGCCTCAGGCCCCATGAATCCACGAAAGAGGTGCATACGTTCTGGTAGGTCGTTGTGGTAGTATGCTAATGAGTCTAGATGTGAATCGGTCATGCCTAAGACTAGGAATGCACGGTCAAGCATCTCTTGTGTGACGGGTTGGCTCTGATGCTTGCCCAAATCGATATTGACTCTTTTCAAAGCTGCAACGGAGTTGCTGGAAGCTGGCTCGCCATATCCTGCAGCGACGCCGGCGGATTCGATTGAGAGCTGGTCAAAGGGCGCTCCTTCTACGGCGAGTGCATGCTGTAAGAGCTTTTCTGCCATTGGACTGCGGCAGACGTTGCCTGTACAAATAGTGAGGATGAGATTGCGATCGCGTGCCATTTGCAGGAAAGAATACGAGGAGTTGCGTGCGTGTCGCAACACTTTTGCCTAAGTGCCCTATGCCTCGGGTAGCTGATGCACGATTTGAAGTGCGTTCAGCGTGTTGATTCCACCTCCTAGGTACGGCCAATTTTGACAAATTCGCCAGGGGTTAACTCACTGAGGATTATCGATGCCTAGCGACACCTAAGCGTTGTCGAACGATCATCATCATCGTATCGCGAAATATTAGCGATTGAGCTCTTTATTACCAATGTCGCGGCGTAGTGTTTTGCCGTCGAAGTGGACTTGATCGCAGACGCTGTAAGCGAGATCTGCAGCAGCTAGCAGGCTAGTTGCTTGAGCGCTCACGCCGAGAACGCGACCACCGTTGGTAGTGATGGTGCCGTCGACAGCGCGATTGGTGCCCGCGTGCACAATTGCAGTGCGCTCCGGTGTTGCCTCAGGAAAGGTAATGGTGTCGCCTTTTGGGTAACTCCCGGGATAGCCATTGGCAGCAAGTACGATGACGATGGCAGCACCTGGGTGAAAGTTGAGCTTTTCCGGGAGTGCTTCGCCCTTTGCGGAAGCGAGTAGCACGGGAACTAGATCATCAGCCACCATCGGTAGAAGCACTTGCGTCTCAGGGTCACCGAAGCGGACATTATATTCGAGTACGCGGACACCTTTTGGGGTGAGCATTAGGCCAGCGTAGAGTGTGCCACGAAACTCGATACCATCAGCTTTGAAGCCATCGAGAGTGGGCCGTAGCACTTGCGCTTCAATTTCTGCCTGCATTTCCGGGGTGATCTTGCTGGTTGGTGTGTAAGCCCCCATGCCGCCAGTATTAAGACCTGTATCACCTTCGCCCGCACGTTTGTGATCTTGGCTAGGAGGGAGGCATACAAAGTCGTCGCCTGAGACGATGGCATGGATGGACGCTTCTTCACCGTAGAGAGTTTCTTCGATAACGATTTCGTGGCCGCTTTCACCGAACGCGTTGCCTTCGAGCATATCTTTTACTGCGGCGATGGCTTCGGCTTGCGTCTCTGCCATGATCACACCTTTACCAGCAGCTAATCCGCTGGCTTTAATGACAATCGGAGCTGGGTGTGTTTGCAGATATTCGAGTGCAGGAGCGACCTCAGTAAAGCTGCCGTATTCGGCGGTGGGGATATGGTGACGGGCGAAGAAGTCTTTACAGAAAACTTTGCTCGACTCGAGTTGTGCGCCTTGAGCGTTCGGCCCGTACGCGGGAATGCCGACAGCTTGCAGCGCATCGACAAGGCCGAGACTGAGGGGTACTTCCGGACCCACAATGACGAGACCAATGTGATTGTCTTGCGCGAGCTTGACGATGCTATCGATATCTTCGACACCAATGTTGTAGCAATCGACTTCGGTCGCCATCCCACCGTTGCCTGGAGTGGCGATGACCCGATCGGCGAGCGGGCTTTTTAAGCACATTTGAACTAGGGCGTGTTCACGTCCTCCGGAACCTACGACAAGAATGGAAAGCTTTGATGTATCGGCCATAATTGACAGCACGTTTCCAGAATCTGATTCGGAGGTAAAGGAAAAGAATATGGAGATTAGGAATTAGGATTAAGGCGGGGCTCCATCAGATAGCGCCAAGCAATTAGAAATTGGTAGTCTGATAGGGATTGCCACTTGAGTTTTCTGCGATGATGCAGAGAACAGTGGTATGCAGATTTACTTTATGGGCATTTGCGGGACTGCAATGGGCAATGCAGCATTGCTGGTGCGTGAGCAAGGGCACGAGGTGTGTGGCGCAGATACCGGCGTGTATCCACCCATGTCCGATGTATTGGCAGAGGCAGGAATCGAAGTGTTTGATGGTTATGATGCCGAGCGGTTGGCCGCGCTGAGGCCCGACCGTGTGGTGGTTGGTAATGCCATGAGTCGGGGCAATGTGGAGGTCGAATGGTTGCTCAATCAATCTGAGGTGGCATTTATTTCGCTACCGCAATTGTTTCACGATACAGTATTGCTTGGGCGTAAGCCGGTGGTCATTACGGGTACGCATGGTAAGACAACCACGTCGACATTGGCGGCTTACCTGTTGGCAGCGTCTGGAGCTAAGCCAGGCTGGCTGATTGGTGGTGTACCAAACGATTTACCAGGTGGAGCGCAGCTCGGTGAGGGCGAACCATTTGTGATCGAAGGGGATGAATACGATACGGCTTTTTTTGATAAGCGCAGCAAATTTATCCATTATCGGCCGCAAATAGCGGTGCTCAATAATTTGGAATTTGATCATGCGGATATTTTTCGGGACCTCGAAGATGTGCAGCGTACGTTTCGGCATTTCTTACGCATTATCCCGAGTTCCGGTTACGCGATTGTGAATGGAGATGATGTGAACATTGCTGCGCTCTTACCTGCGCCATGGACCCAGGTGATACGCGTTGGAACCGAGATAGGTAATGATCTACTAATCGCTAACTTCTGTGATGGCGCATCCGGCGCTACATTTGACTTAGTATGGCAAGGCGAACTGTGGGCGCATGTGCGCTGGCCGATGCATGGTTTGTTCAATGCGCGTAATGCTGCGATGGCAGCGCTCGCTGCCGCGTACGCTTGCGATTATCAGTCGCCACTGGAATTTGATCTTGGAGCCTTGGCCGATTTTACTGGAGTGAAACGCCGACAGGATGTCTTACACAGCTGTGATACTTGGACAGTTTTGGAGGATTTCGCGCATCATCCGACTGCGATTATGGGTGCGCTTGAGGGCTTACGTGCAGCCTATCCTGGCCGCGAATTATGTGTCAGTTTTGAGCCACGCAGCAATACCGCTCGCACGTCTTTGTTTCAGGATGCATTTATCGCGGCACTCTCTGCCGCGGATCGCGTATACCTTGGAGCAGTGCACCGTGCCGACTCAATGGCTGTGGGTGAACGATTGAATACCACGGCGATGGTCACAGAGCTGACTCAGGCAGGGACTCTGGCAAAAGCGTTTTTGACTAACGCGGCACTGTTTGAGCAGTTGCGGGCAGATTGCTCAGGGTCTAAGGGTGGTGTGTGGGTCTTTTTTACCAATGGCGCATTTGATGGTGTGCCGCAGCGTATGGCTGCTTTGTTGGGCTAGGGCACAAAAAATGCATCCGCCTTTCGGTCGGATGCATCTTAGAAAAGAGTGGCTTCGATTGCTTAGGAAATCTTGGCTTTCAGGTCTTCCTTTGAAGTAAGGCCGACGATAGTGTCAGACACTGCACCATTCTTAAATACCAAAATGGTAGGGATCGCGCGGATCTCAAATTTACCTGCGATTTCGCTGTTGTTGTCTACATTGACTTTGCAGATTTTAACCGCATCGCCGAGTTCGGCTGCGAGTTCTTCGAGGATTGGTGCAATCGCTTTACATGGACCACACCATGGGGCCCAAAAGTCTACGACGACTGGTACAGGTGCACTTATTGCAGCGTCAAAATTGCTGTTATCGAGTTCGGTGATGTTTTCAGACATAAGATGTTCTTGTGTGATTTACTGTAGGAAAGGGAGAGCGTCCTGAATAATAAGGACCGTGAAAGCGATGGCCAATGCTGCTGCGATGGCATCGATAACGAGCCCTGGCATATTAACCACAGAGGAGTCTTCTGTAGCCAACGAAGGAGCCGGCTGGACTTTAGGGCGCACTGCCGCGGCTTTTGTTGGGCTCGCGGTTGCAGTCGTTTGGGAGACTGCAGGCTTGGTTGCTTGCGGAGCTGCAGGGGAAGGTGTTGGCTGGACAGTACGGAGTACTGGTTTACTCGGTGCGGCAGGTGTATCAGGGCTTGAGTCGACGTGCGCTTTTGGTGCGCTTGCATCTGCTTTTGGATCGAGATCGCGTGTCGCTTCGCTACGTGTGAGTGCTGCTTCAGCGCGTTCTTTGGCTAACTTAGCTCGTGCCTCAGTCGCCTCCGCTGCTAATAATTTTGCAGCTTGTGCTGCTTCTTCGGATGGCACTTCGTCGCCCTCCAGAGAGGGGTTGTGGGATTCTTCAGTCATAAAGTATCGATTAAAATTAGGTGTGTTGGGGGTGAACTGTCAAGCGGCTCATTGGTTTGGAGTGTTTTTGTGAATAATCTCGGCCAGTTCTTGTTGTTCGACTGTCTCTAAAGATTTGCCAAGACGATCGAGTGTTTCGAACGTTTTGATCACAGTTTCAGCCATAAGCTCATGGGTTTGGCTGGATCCGCCGACGATGGCAAAGCGCTCTGCTTGAGTAATTCGCTTGTGGCCATCGGTATTGTCTAAGCCGACTCCGAGCAAGTGTCCGGATGTTTGATTTGGGCGGTGCATGAGTGTAGCTTAGGCAAAAGTATGCTCAAAAGTAAAGCCTGTGTCGGTGCCGCGTTCACAGCGAATGTCTGAGAATGCGCGGTCTTGCTTGATTAGGATTTCTCCCAGGCGAGTGAGTTCTAAGACGGCAAGAAATGTGGCGATGATCGAAGTAACCGTAGTGGACGATTCAAATAGCTCGGAAAAGAGAAAAGTGGGGGTCTCTTTGAAGCGTAATAAAATAAATTCCATACGGTCTGCCACTGTGACTTGTTCAGCATTAATTTCGCCAGTTGTAATTCGTTCGGCGAGTCTTCTGAGCACCTTGTTGAAGGTGTTCCATAGGTCGACGCGTTCGACTGGTTTGAGTGGGCGCTCGGCGGCTTCGAGTGCTTCTCTCGGGCCGATTCTTGCGATGAGATCGTTACTATTAAGGATTAGCTCCTCAATTTCACTGGAAGCTTCTTTGAATTTTTTATATTCAAGAAGTTGTTGTACGAGTTCCCAGCGAGGGTCGATCTCTTCATCTTCAATATCGTGGTCGGCGCCTTGATCCTTTTTCGGTAGGAGCAAGCGACTTTTGATATACATGAGGGTAGCAGCCATGACGAAAAACTCGCCCGCAACCTCGAGGTCGAGATTTTCCATTGAGTTGAGCGTGTCGATATACTGAGCCGTGACGCGCTCGATCGGAATGTCGTAAATGTCGACCTCGTTGCGTCGAATTAAGTAAAGAAGCAAGTCCAGTGGACCCTCAAATGCGGGGAGCCGTATGGCAAAGTCATTAGAGGGGGCTAGAGCTTCTTCCATCGGAGTTCTAATTCTGAGCGAATCTGAGCCGCACGTTGAATTCAACGTCGCTCTCGCGTTGCGCATCATTGCGGAAGGTCAGTGCATAAATGAGCTCCCACGCATTGTTAAGACGTGTGTTGATACCAATTTCTGCTTCGGTGAATTGGTTGGTCTCCGCATCGTAGCGCGCCTCTGCTAGCAGTGAGTTTCGTTCGTTGACGCGCAGGATGAAGTCGATGCGATATTGATTAATTTGGCCATCTAGAAAGTTTGTTGAGAGTCCGATCTCCCAGATTTCTCCGCTATGAATGGAGGTCCGTGAGCGGAGCTCTTCAAGTGCTAGGCTTTCGGTTTGAAAGCGGCCTGCGATGTCAAATTTGAGCCAGGGTGCAGGTGTTAGCACGAACTCGATCCACGATGCGTGAAAGGTCTCCTGATCGTCGCCATCGTAGCGGGTACTTTTTTCAAACAGAATGTCTTGGTAGAAGTTAAGCGCTGCCAGCGTGCGCGAACCATAGCCTGTGGCACGCGTTTGGAAGAGATTTTCTACGCCTAGCCGAGCAAGGTGTGTTTCTTCTATTGAATCGACATTGCGCACATCGCTTAAGTCCAGTAATGGGCGGTTTAGGTTGAATGCGGTGCGGTCAATCGCGGCGATTTGATTCTCAGAATCTGGGTCGGAGTAGTAGCGGTAGCGCAACACTGGGCGTACCAGATGGCGTAGACCATCGATGCCCCATGTTTTATTTTGCGTTGCATAGGTTGCGTAGGCTCTGGCTTCGAGGTCGAAACCCACTTCATAGATCTCCCGTGTATGTTGATCGTCCCGCAGCGTTGCTGGGGCTGCGGTGTTGGAGTACGGGTCGTTATACATACCCAGTGCGATTGGATCAATCTCTTGGTTCTCGTAGTGTGTGACGCGTGCACCAATAAGAGGTGTCAGTGTGAGCCAATCGGATAATAGAATGGGTCGCTCGAGGCGGTAGGTGCAGTCGAAGCGATCCATCTGTGAACGGTCATTGACCTCAGGGGTGATGCGGCCAAAATTTTCTTCTAGGCGGGCGTAACTGGCTGAGAAGCGCTGATAAGCACCCGTGTTAAATACTGGCACCGGTAGCATGTCGAAGCGTAGCTCTGGTAGGCGCTCCTGCACCAGCTGAAAGTTGTTTGGGCGGAAGCGGCCAAAAGCTGAGAGGTAATAGTTATCCCCGGCATACACGGCTTCGAGAAAGGAGTCAGGCTGTTGGTTGTCGCTGAAATAGTCTTCGCGGAAGTCACGTGTGATTTCTGAGTCAGACCAGTAGCTGGCGGATGCTGTAATGTTAATGCGTTCGCCGATATGGTGCTGGTGGCGCCATTCTACAAAGCCACGATCCGAGTCAATTGGTTTGCCATAGATTCCTGGATCTGGGTCTCCTTGGTCATTAATGTAAGCGGTGTTGACGGAGCCGACAATGGATTGAGTGTCAGTGCTGTATAAATACTGTGCGGTCGGTCCTGCAAGCACGCCACGCTTAGAGTAGAGGTCAAGATTTACGCCAGCCCGCAGCCACGAATTGATTGGGAAAAGCGAGGTGGTTTGAAGGTAGACGCCCAGTTCGCTGTCGGAGCCTGCGTTGGCTTCCAATAAGTGAGGGGTATGACCGAGGTGATGTTTGTAGCTCGGAAGTTTGACGAGCGGGATATTGCCAATCCGAAGTGTCGTCGCAGCCATATCAATGACACCGCCATCTTCACTGAGGTATTCAACCTGATCTGAGATTAGGTTTGGGGTGAATGGCCCCGGATCGCCATAGTAAATAGTAGCGCCTTGTAGGGTGGTCTGCTCTATGGTCCCGCCAGCGGTGACGCCAGAAATGTAGATGGGCCATTTACCTGTGCGCAGGAGATCGACCGCAAAAATATTTTCTTGCGTGTCATAGCTGAGGCGCTCGGCGATCATGCGATTGCCATCGCGGGATATGGCGACGTTGCCGATGGCATCAGCTAGAGAATACTCTTGGTAGTAGGTAATACGGTCAGCACTTAGACGCGTGTTTTGGAAGTCCAGCCGAGCGTCGCCTCGGGCGACCAAGCGCTGGGCGACTTCATCAAACTCTAAGGGTTCGATTGAGCTGAGCTCAGGCAAGGCCGCAAAGAGGGGCAGCGAGAGCTTTGTGAAGAAAATAAGGGAAAATATCCGAGCGTATCGTGGCACGGGTGCGGACTATGTGCAGGGTGTTTTCAGTGGACAAGTCTTTTATCACATCCGCAGCGATCAAGTCAGCTTTCTTCTTTATTCACTCGATTTAGTCATAGAAGTATAGGGTCTTGCCAAATAGGAGGAAACGGGTCTTGTGTTATAAGCGTGATTGTTTCAAAAACGCTTCTCGACTCGATTACTCAGGTGACATCGAGCCAACCGCATTCAGTATTGGGGATGCACCCGCTTAAAATAGGTGCGAAGACGAGCATCGTCGTCCGTGCATTTGTGGATGATGCCGTGAGTTGTGAGGTGGTGGACATTTCGAAGCCAGATGGCCCGCGCTATGCTTTAAAACGTTTAACAGAGGATGGATTTTTTGAAGGCGTTATGCCGCGGCGCAAGCAACTATTCTCGTATCGCTTAAGAATCGAACGCTACAATGGAGAGATCCGTCAATTTTTTGATCCGTATAGTTTTCTGCCTAGTTTGTCGGATGAGGACCTCTATCTATTTAATGCTGGAAATGAACATCAAGCGCACAACAAGATGGGTGCGCAGTTACGTGAAATTGATGGCGTGCAGGGTGTATCTTTTTCTGTGTGGGCGCCGAGTGCCGCTCGTGTCTCGGTCGTCGGCGACTTTAACCATTGGAATGGTCGTTATCATCCGATGCGCAGTTTGGGATCATCTGGCATTTGGGAGTTATTTGTACCGGGTATCGAGGCGGGTGCGAAATACAAATTCGAGATCGGCACGGAGAATGACTATCCGCTATTAAAAACCGACCCATATGGCAAATATTTTGAATCGCCGCCGGGCAATGCCTCGATTGTTAGTCAGCTGGACACTTATAAATGGAATGACGCGGATTGGATAAAACAGCGTGAATCGACTGATTGGGCGAGTGCGCCTGTTTCAATCTATGAGATGCATGTAGGTTCATGGAAACGTGTCGTGGAAGATGCGAATCGGTCGTTGTCGTATCGTGAGTTGGCGGATGAGTTGGTTGCTTACTTGCGAGATATGCAGTACACGCATGTAGAGTTTATGCCTCTATCAGAACACCCCTTCGATGGGTCATGGGGATATCAGGTAACGGGATTTTTTGCGCCGACCTATCGTTTTGGCGCACCGGAGGACTTTATGTATCTGGTAGATACCTTGCACCAGAATGGATTTGGTGTGATTATGGATTGGGTGCCAGCGCACTTTCCAACCGACAGTTTTGCGCTTGGACAGTTTGATGGGACCGCGCTGTATGAGCATGCAGATCCTCGTCAGGGCTTCCACCAAGATTGGGGTACGTATATTTTTAACTATGGCCGCAATGAGGTCTGTACTTTCTTGATTGCCAGCGCTTTGGCTTGGTGCGAGCGCTACCATATCGATGGTCTGCGTGTGGATGCCGTTGCTTCGATGCTGTATCTCGATTACTCTCGCGAAGAGGGCCAATGGATACCGAATAAACATGGTGGCCGGGAAAATTTGGAAGCGATTGACTTCTTACGACGTACCAACGATTTGGTGCATCAGTATTATCCAGGCACGTTGATGATTGCTGAGGAGTCGACTGCATTTCCCGGAGTGACCAAGCCGACCGCGGAGGGTGGGCTCGGGTTCGATATGAAGTGGAATATGGGTTGGATGCACGATACGCTTGAGTATTTCCAGAAGGATCCGATTTTCCGCAAATATGAGCATCACCAGCTTTCTTTTGGCATGCTCTACCAGTATTCTGAAAACTTCACTCAGGTGTTTTCGCATGACGAAATTGTGCATGGAAAAAATTCAATGATTATGAAGATGGCTGGCGAGCCGATGTCGAATAAGGCGCGTCAACTACGTTTGTTATATGCATTCATGTGGATGTGGCCAGGCAAGAAGACGCTCTTTATGGGCTGTGATTTTGGCCAATCCGCCGAGTGGGCGCACGACGGAAGCCTAGACTGGCACTTGTTGCAGTACATCGACCATGAAGGTGTTCAGCGAGTCGTGCGTGATTTGAATCGAATATATCGTGAGATTTCTGGCTTCGCGGCGAAGGATAACCACCCTGAAGGGTTTGAATGGATCAATGCATCGGATGCGGATAACAGCATCCTAACTTTCCTGCGTAATGGCTCCGAACAAACGGATACCTTGGCCGCTGTGGCAAACTACACGCCAGTGCTGCGAGAAGAGTACCGTGTAGGTGTGCCGTATCCTGGCTTCTGGCAAGAAATTCTCAATACGGATGCGAAAGAGTATGGCGGCCTTGGGTTTGGCAATAGCGGGGGTGTAACAGCTGATCAGATTGAATGGGACGGTCGTCCGTATTCGATTAAGCTGCAGTTGCCGCCGGTATCGATGAGTATCTTTCGTTACCAAGGTGAGATGTAGCGCCTGTTTAGTAGCAACATTTATTGGTTTGCAAATTGTGCGGTGTCGACGCGCTCCGTGGTGGACAAGTCGACGATGATGCGTATTGAATGAGGCTTATGAAATTGCAGCGTGCCGCTATGACGATCTTGATCGTCTTTTTTATCTTTTATTTACTCTATCTAGGGCAGGCACTTTTGTTGCCGTTGGTGATCGCCGGAGCAGTGGCCTATTTGATCAATGTTTCCGCGCATACAATCGGCATGTTGCGCATCGGAGGTTGCTCATTGCCTAGGCCAATCGCAATGGCAGTCGCGCTCGCAGTGATCTTGGGTTCTTTAACGTTGGTGGTCCAATTGATCACGGTAAATATCGCGAGCGTGATCAAGGTGGCCCCATTGTATCAGCAAAACTTAGAGGCTTTGATTTACAAAGGCTATGCATTGGTGGGCGTTCAAGAGGCACCGAATATACGCGAGGTTCTGAATCAGCTGGATTTTCGAAGTTATTTGCAGGATCTTGGCGGGACGGTACGCTCGTTATTAAGTCGCACTGGTATTATTATCGTGTATCTGATTTTTTTGTTACTCGAGCAACGCACATTTGCGGCAAAGATTCGGGCATTGGTGCGTGATCCTGAACGCCGTGAGGATGTCTTCAATCTGATCGATAAAATCCGCTCCGATATTCGCTCCTACATTGGTATCAAAGTGCTGACCAGCGCTGCGACTGCTCTATTGAGTTATGTAGTATTGAGCTTGGTTGGTGTTGATTTCGCTAGTTTTTGGGCAGTGCTGATCTTTTTCCTGAACTTTATTCCGACCATTGGCTCAATTATCGCGACTGCGTTTCCGTCTGTATTGGCGTTGGTGCAATTTGATACGCTGGCGCCTTTTGTGGTGATTGCATCGGTTCTAACTTTGCTACAATTCTGCATTGGGAGCCTACTGGAGCCACGACTGATGGGCAATCGCCTGAACCTCAGTCCGATTGTTATTTTGCTCTCCCTTGGCCTCTGGGGGACCCTTTGGGGTATCCCTGGCATGTTTTTGTGCGTGCCGATCACTGTGGTGATGGTAATTATCTTTTCTTATTTCCCTGAGACGCGACCCGCTGCTATTTTGCTTTCTGGTAATGGAGAATTGAGCGTTGGTCCGCGCCGAGGTGATAGCAGTCGGCACGAACAGACTCCAGTCGAGAAGTGAATAAATGTTGCGGCATTGGCTGAGGTCGACTGATTGCTGTGGCAACTGAATTGAAAAAGGAAGTTGTATCGAATTTGTTGCGATTGGTATGGGTCTGCGAAGGGCAATTTTTAAAAGATCGATGAATTGAAGTCTTTTTTGGGCTTGTGCGGTAGTTAAATGAAGTAGGATCCTCACTTCTAGAGTGACTGTGCTAAGTGTGTTATAAATTTGTAAATATCTTTTATGTAACCACTTAGATTGAATGTTGTAAATACTGTGCGTAATGGTCGTGCAGCAAATGCTGCTTTCTTGCGTCTTTTTAGTAATAATGTTCGCACGATTGGCAGAGAACTGTCAGCTTGCTGCATTCATTTTATTATCTGCGCTGCTGTGGATACCCTTAGAGTCTCAAATATACTACACATATGTTTCTTCCAAAAATCATTCAAGGTGGCATGGGTGCCGGCGTTTCCGATTGGAGGCTTGCCAATTCCGTGTCCTCAGTTGGGCAGCTCGGAGTGGTCTCCGGGACAGCTTTAGACTCTGTATTGATTCGCCGTTTACAGCATGGAGACGTGGGCGGTCACATGCGTCGTGGTTTGGCTGCGTTTCCAGTGCCAGCTGTGGCAGAGCGTATTCTGGCGCGGTACTTTAAGTCCGAAGAGGAGCAAGATGATAAGCCCTCGCGTTTGACTGCTGGCTTCCGTATTGACCCGAGTGCAAATGTGGTCGACCTGACCATTGCGGCGAATTTCGTCGAAGTTTTCCTAGCCAAGGAAGGACACGAAGGTCATGTGGGCGTGAACTTCCTCGAAAAGATTCAGATGCCGAATTTGACATCCATGTTTGGAGCAATGCTTGCGGGTGTGGATAACGTACTGATGGGCGCGGGTATCCCACGCACGATTCCAGGAATTTTAGATTCCCTCGCAGAATGGAAGCCTGTTGAAATGCGAATCAATGTCGAAGATGCGGATAAAGAAGATGCATTCTACAGCCGTTTTGATCCGCTCGAGTGGATTCGTTCGCACTTGCCAGATATCGAGCTACCAAAGCTGAAGCGCCCGGACTTCTTTCCGATTATTTCGTCGAATGTCTTGGCGTTAACCTTGGCTAAAAAATCGACCGGCAAGGTCAATGGCTTCATCGTAGAGCGCCATGTTGCTGGTGGCCATAATGCCCCACCTCGTGGTGGCATGAACCTCGATGAAAACAATGAGCCGATTTATGGCGCTAAGGATGAAGCCAATTTGGCCCAACTCAGTAAATTAGGTATCCCATTCTGGCTCGCTGGCGGTGGATCGTCGGTGACGGGTCTCAAAGATGCGTTGGCTTCCGGTGCTGCAGGCATACAGGTGGGTACTGCATTTGCCTATAGTAATGAGTCTGGCTTCGACCCCGCGATTAAAAAACGCGTGCTGGGCAAGGTGAAGACTGGTGAGGCCAAAATCTTTACTGATTCACGCGGCTCGCCAACTGGTTTCCCATTCAAGGTCGTTAATCTCGAAGGCACCATTTATGAAGACGAGGTCTATGAGTCTCGCAAGCGTATCTGCGATCTTTGCTACCTGCGTCATCCGTACAAGAAGGCGGATGCGACGATCGGCTATCGTTGCCCATCCGAGCCTGTGAAGGACTACATCAAGAAGGGTGGCAAAGAAGAAGATACTGTCGGCCGTAAATGTCTCTGTAATGGCCTGATGGCTGCCATCGGCATGCCGCAGAAATACAAAGGCGGTGGCTCTGAGCCAGCGATTGTAACTAGTGGTGACGATGTCACAAAGCTCGGTCGTTTTGTAAACTGGGATACGGTGAGTTATTCATCCAGAGATGTCATTGACGATTTGTTAAGCCAGATCGCACCTGCTTAGTCAGCTTCAGTAATTGATGAAACTTTGTAAGAGGAGGCAGTAATGCCTCCTCTTTTTTGGTGCGCCCGGCAGGGTGCACCTGCTTGACAGTGATTATTATGAAAATTGATAAAAGTCTGTTACTCACCCGGCAAGGGGAAGAGTTAGCCGAAAGGCAACTGCGGCACCGCGAGGTGTTCGTGGGGAGGAAGCTTATGGCAAAGCACTGGCCTGACGAACAGGAACCGTATACTAGGCAGTCACGTTGGATGAGGGGGCCAAGAACTCTAAAGTCCAAAACTTGCACGGAAAGCGTGGTTGTATATGCGGCAGGCATAAGTGTGAAGGTAGGTGCGCATTACCCGGGGAGATCTCCTCTTCTGTTCCGCGAGGAACTAGTTTTGCAGCGATGCAGAGCGATGGAGGATGAAGAAGTCAGCCGAGGTCATAGTAGTCCGACTCGATCACGATCACGGACGAAGGATCGAACCGAAGAAAGACAACAAGGCCTGCGACCATGAGCTTGGACAGGGACACAGAAGCTGGTCACACCATTGGCCAGACCCACTCGGGAAGAACCGGACGGCATCCGGGGCGAGAAATTTTAAAGAAATTTTAAGGGCCTGTCCC